>Ga0209208_10003073_pt1 | contig 24013 bp, 16 predicted proteins | sample S1TSphfallax_3_FD_187694 | JGI IMG/M metagenome (GOLD analysis project Ga0209208, IMG submission 187694) | Host-associated microbial communities from peat moss isolated from Minnesota, USA - S1T2_Fd - Sphagnum fallax MG (SPAdes) (version 2) | ecosystem: Host-associated > Plants > Peat moss >...
AGGAACTTACTAATCCACAATCACAACTTAATTACAAACCTAATTGTCAACCTACCTACCATAGCTAATAAGAGAACCCAACAATTGTGCAAAATCAAAGAAAAAAAAGGGGTAGAAGGGTGAGATTTTTTTATATCATTACACAAAAAGTTATAAAATATAACAAATAGGTTTAAAATGGGTTTTTAGGTTTGAGAATCGAGAACTTATGCAGATGAAAATACATACACGTAGATGATTAGATCATTAGTTTTGAGGATCAAGAACATACAAGTAAATTATTAGATTGCAATAAATCAATACCCAGCACATCAGGCTTTTTGTCAACTCTCTGGATCCTACCCTAAACCACCAGGGTTTAGGGTTTTAGGATGCTTAGACTCATACATTATTGGTGGGAAATTAACTCAATAGGGTGCATGATTTAATGATGTGTTTAGAGCGAGCTTTGCTCTCATTAATAAGCTTCCGTATAATACATACATGTGCATTTGCATATATGTGTATGCGAACGTATATAAATCATAAACCCTAAATCACACACACAATGAATATATACCATAAACCCTAAATCACATGCATGATGAATATATACTGTAAACCCTAAATCACATACATGATGAATATATATCATAAACCCTAAATCACATACACATTGAATTAAGGAAGGATACAAGGGAGGAAGGAACATGGAAGGAAGGACCCAAGTTTCAAGCATGATGAAGCAAAGCATTTTGAGGGTGTGTCAGCAATGAGAGGTGTGGGCAAAAGGCAGTAGTCGGTGGCAAGCTTGTTGGGGTTGTGAGCAGCTAGAGCTAAATTCAATCTAGATGCCTCTGGACAACCCTCAGGTTGGGACCACTCAACATACACCAAAACCCCACCTCCTCCTTCTCTTCTGACTTAGAAATATTCTAACCAAAATGCTTATTGTTGGGGAGGTGGGCAACATGACTGAGTCAAGAAGGGACTCTGGGTTTGTGTTATATACCCCACTTCCATGACCAAACCAACTCCCCTTTCCCTCATCCAAGAAGATGCCCAACACCTCAGATCACGGCCAGTTGAGCTCATCTGACAAGTGCACACAAAAACACACACACAATCACAGTCACAATCACAATTTGTGCTCATGAAATGTTGCTATGTTTTCAAATCCCGCGATCATTGAACTACGAAGGTTTGTAATTCAAAGGGAATTTCAAACAGGAGGGCTTTGAATCCATATAAAAACTCTGCTTTTCCATTGGGCTTTTTGGCTGTTCTTTTTGGTTGTTGTTATGTGTGTATCCATATATATGTAGCTTTTGTGCTCAGAAATAACAGAAGGGTGGTGGCTAACCTGATTATAACCTTATGATTGATTGACTTCTTCATCTGATAAGGAAAATTATGTATCTGGATTTTAAAAGTAATAAAAGTGGGTGTATGTGTGTATTTTGTCTGTTGGTGTCTGCTTTTTATTTTTTTCCCTTTTCCTCTACTCTCCCCACCCCCCTTTCATGCCTAACTACACACACTTGTTGATCCTCGTATACTAACTTCATAAGCTTTTTTTGTGTGTGATGTAAACTTAACATCCATAAGTGTGTACCATTGTGGTTGGAAACCTGGTATGATCATTGTTGGCCGGATCTGAATGGATTTTCAACCGGATCCAAAGTCAAGAACCTACCTCAAGACTTGGATTGAGATGTCACAAGGAGAAGCTAGGGTTGGCTAGACTTGGCCTTAGAATTGCCTTGAAAGTGTTAAGGCCTTTTATATGGGGGTTTATGTCCTAAGTCTAATTAGGGTTTAGGCAAGGTCTTGAATGTAATTAAAGGTTCTATGGCCATTTTGCACTTTGCAATTTCTTAAGGAGAAGTCTCTCCCTTTGACCACCTTCCTACGTTCTTAGGTACAAGTATGGGCGAGAAGCATACATGGGACAAAGGTGTCATGTTCCCTTTCACCTTTGTAGGTTCCCTCCAAAGTTTTTGGGCAAAGGATATGAGATAAAACTGTGGTGCTCGTGGCCATTAAGCCAAAAATGGCGACTAACACTTTTAGTAATAGAAATTGAACTTAGGCAAGGCAATGATGTAGTAGCACTCAAGAGGCCAAATTTCTTTCACCACCCTTTTATCCCACAGCTTTAGCCCAACTTAGTTTTGAAAATTATAAAGATAAAAATAATAAAAAGTATTCTTCTAGGGAACTTTCTATTTAGGGAGTGCTAAAAGTTTCAGTTTTTCAAGTGATGGGCCAATCAAGGAGGCTCAATGCAAAAGATTTTTTTTTCCCTTGGGTGTGTTTTAAACACTTCCTTGACTAATTAATATGAATCACACGATACACATTATGTGGCCAAAAGATTTCTCTTGGGAACATGTGGTGGATCACTGTACAAGGAAACTTTGGGAATTGATTGAGAAATGAAAGGAACATAATGAGAACTTTTTGAGAACTTGTTGGGAACACCAAATCCAAAAGATTCAAAATCACTTAAAAAATCAAGTTTGGAACCGTCCATAACAAGAATAAGCCAAAACCAATCTTAGCCTAAACCCTTTGGCTTCTTTAATGGTTGGACCTATAGACTTGAAACTATTGGTCAAGAACATTTGACCCGACCTCGCAAATTAAATTTTTGGTAAATTTTTTGATACTTACACAATTTTTAATTTTACTTGATGTAAAACTTAATAGGTACTTTCATAATTTTCAGTTTTTAACTTGTTGTAAGACTTTACATCTATAAAATATTCAACCTTTGAGGAATGGGTTGTATACACGTATATGAGAGAAGCAAACCCTCTTTTCAAACCCACCCAATTGTTGTTTGAATTTTAAAATAGTTGTCAAAACTTAAACACCAAGTTTTGAGTTTTGAAAAACCATGCTCAAACTCACACCTTAAGAACTGGCAAAACTTTTCAAAGTGTCGAGAACTGACACTGGAGGTTCTTTCAAAGAAGAAAAACTAGGTCACCTTGGTTAATACATAGCTAACCACCGTGGTTAGCTATGGGACATGGATACAAGCAAATGAATGTTTTGTGTTTGCAATGTGCATAGGATAGTAGGAAAGATCTTGCATGGTGTGCTAGTTCAATTTGGCAAGCTTTGTAGGCTATATGAATTTGAACACCTAAAATTGTCATATTGAATAGGTTGGACTTGACCTTTTTCTACACTCTTTTTCTTTAAGAAGAAAGATAATTTGAAACTCAAGTTCCCAAGTTGAACTTGATTTAATTTTAAAAAAAAATGTTAATTAAAACCCATAAACTACCAGTTCCTACATTCACATGTTCCCAAACAAATTGAATTATTATAGAAGTTTATAGTGGGCTTGCCTCATGGGGTCAGAAGATTTTAACCTTTGAGAATCAAGAGAAGATTATTATTGTTGGGCTAGGATTCGCAGTTAAGAGCCTCTTTGCCATCCTATTAGGGCCTTGTGTTGGAGGTGAGCTCTATTTTAGGATCTTTAGGGGGGAGTGCTTGCTTGATATCAAAGAAAACAACAATTTTCTTGCACAACAATAGTCATGAACTATTTTCTTATACAAGTTACGAGATGCACTTATTGGATGATATGAATAATGAGATGCACTTCCAATTCTATTGGAATTTGCTAGATCCTTTAGGGTTTTACCCTCAACCATATGAGTGGCCATGATCAAATAATGCATATGTATGTATGTATGCATGTATGTATGCATGTATGCAAATGTATATTCACATTAGAAGTTGGCAATCATATACACATTAGAAAACCGAATTAACTTTCTGGGAAAAGATGTTACTTTTCACATAACTCAACTACACTAAAAAAGAGTGAATATTTTCTTGTGCTCGGAAAAAGGAACCTTACCATGCAATGCAAGAAAAGAAGATCCAGATTTGGCAACCTCGGGTTGGTCATAAAACGGATTATATTTTGCCAACTGGTGATGAAAATATGCCCGAAATGATTGCGTATTAAGCTATGATGAAGTTGCAAAGACACCTTGATCACCTCCTTGTACATACATACATACATACATACATACAAGTTGATGATGTTCGATAGAGTAAGTAAGTAAGTAATTGAAAACCAATTTGGTCATTTCCATGTGCAAGAAGACCCGGTAACCAATCAAAGTTTCATTTTATGCCATGGTATATGTGTGGGTATGTATGTATGTAGTGTTTTTTGTGTGTGTGTGTGTGTGACCAAGTAACCAAGATTTCCATTTCCATATTATGTGACCAAGGGAGTCAATAGATTTCATCTCCATCATGAAAGGGGAAGTAACATGACCCAAATTCTCAAAAGCATGAAAGTGGACGGTGCAGAAAATTCCCACCCTCATTCCCTCCCCCCAAAGGAGAAAAAAAAAAGGAAAAAATTGCCACAACATGGCAAAAACAAAAACACCCCATTCTCTCCCCACGCCCTCTCCCTCCCTCCCTCCCTCCACCCCCCCGCCCCTCTCCTTCCCTTCCTTCCCTCTCCTTCTCTCTTCTCTCGCCCGTCTCTCATGTGTGTATCTGTGTGCGCGCCTTTCTCTGCGCAGAGAGTTCGTTCGTTTGTTGTCTTGAGAGTTTGATTGTTGTTTGTTTCGTCAGTTGCCGGGTGGTCTGTTGTAATCAGACAAAGTAAGCGGTGGAGCTTCTGACCCAGCGGATTTTTTTTTTGTTTTTTCAAGAAAAAGAGGAAGAAAGGAACTTGGCGAAGAAGAAGAAAGAAGAAAGAAGAGAAAGGAAGAAGACCGAAAGGAAGAAGAAGAAGAGGAGGAGGCAGCAGAAGAAGAAGAAGAAGAAGAAGAGGAGGAGGAGGAGGAGGAGGAGGAAGAGGAGGAGGAGGAAGAGGACGGAAGTTAGGATGGAATATTTTTTCTCTTGTTGTTGTGGTTGTAGGATTTCAGTTTTTTCCGTCTTTTTGGGTTTCACAATTCTCTCTCATGAGCTACTCTCCTCCAGTTTCATCTTGCATAATATCTCAGCTCCCGCGTGCACGAGTTCCATATCTAGTTTCCGACTCTAACACAGAAACTCTCTAGTCTGTCAATTATTTAAGCAAAACTAACACGCACACATATATACTTGTCTCACACATACTGACGACTCGCGTGCTAGCTCTCAGCTCTTGAAATCGCGATTGTGTGTATGTGTGTGTGTGTGTACAATCATACAATATTACTATTCTCTCTAGATAGTGTTGGATTCTTTTGTTGTCTACGGATTGAACCTCGCAGTCAAGTTCAAGAAATACAAGCAGCTGATCTAAAATCAGCCGGTAACAACGTCTTCCCGAGCTCTTGAATCTTGAGTTTTGATTTTCAACACAGTGCGGAGTCTGCCAGCATCAAACGCAAGCATGCACTACTAAGTAATATAGACAGAGAGATTACAGTCTAGAGTCTAGAGACAGAGAGGAGCTCGAGACACACAAGGATTGATAGATAGAGAGAGAGAGAGAGAAGGAGAGACAGATACTTCTCTGCACACTCGTCGACAATCGTCGACAATCGCTAGCTAGCTTGTGTTGTTATTGTTGTGGATTCCATATCTATGTCACCCACTATGCGCATACGCAGCCACGAAATTATCAGCCACCAACAACAGAAACGACGAGCACGCAGCTTGCTTTCGGATCAGGTAATTTGCAGCCAGCTTTTGCTCTTCCTCCTCCTCCTCGCTAGCTTTGCTTACACACTGACCTGTAGCTAGGTTTTTGTTGCCCGCAGAATTTTGTTTTTCAGCTTTGTAGATACGGTCCGTGAGATGCAACAGCAGTCTGCACAGGCTACAATGACTAGCTAGCTGCGTCGCCATTGAAGCTGCAGCTGCAGAGATAGAAGAACTCACATTGGGTCGTCATCGACTAGCAGTGGTGCAACTTATACGTCATCTTCCTGAAGTTGAGCAGCTTCTTAGCCGAAGAGAACGCTGTAAAAGACGGCCAGTTTAGAATCGCAGGGTTCAAACAGCAGCTTCTTCAGCTGTTCTTGAATTTGCTGGTTGGTTTTGGAGAGAAGAATTTCAAGGAATCGGCAGAGCCAAGAGACGACGACGACTCTGCTACCATCAAAGGAACAAGCTGTACAGCTTGTTTGCGAGTATGAGTGAGGATTGAGTGTTGAATCTACAACGGTCCGCGATCGAGAGTCTGGGTTTTTGTGGACAGCTTTTGGGTTGTAGCTGTATTGACTAAGATCGATCATGCATGGGGTTGATCCGTAGCAGAAGATCAGAGTGTATTGCACAGTTTTCTTGCACAAGAACTTTCAATTTCCAGGAGCTAGCTAAGTTATAAAGCTCCCTTGAAGGATCACGCAGCTTGTTGTTCTAACTCCTTATTGCATTTTCGAGTATACAGCTACTGCTTCTCAATGATGCAGCGGCAGCATTTGATCTACCGAGTGCAGCACTAGTCTCGAGGGGTTGAACTGACTTTGTTGTACATGCTGCAGGCGCAATGTATCATCATCATCATCATCATCATACCAAGAGGTTCAATGGAGTCACAGCAGCAGCAGCAACAAACTTTGCGTCGTCGGCCAATCAGACTAGTCCAGCCGGGGGTGGTGCTTCTTCAGGTGCAGCAGCAGCAGCAGCAAAACAGCGGTTACGATGGTCTCCAGAGCTGCACGAGCGGTTTGTAGATGCCGTGTCACAGCTCGGCGGACCTGATAGTAAGTGCTCAGCTCGAAGTAGCCGGAGCAGAACATAATCTTTTTGCTTGCAATCCATTTAGTATACTCCCGCAACAACAACAACAACAGCAACAACAACAAAAAACGAACAAACAAACAACAATCTTCAAAACAAAAAAATCTAGTGCTCGCTCGGTCCACCGTCCCAGCAACAAGCAACTGCTAATTGCTTGCTGCATGTGGACAGCTTGCTTGAAAGGACCACACGGGTGTCAAAGATCTAGTAGAGCTAGCTTGGGATCAGTCCCTAGTACCAGGTTTTGCAACAAGTCTCAGATCATGAGCATTTTCAGCAATTTTGATGAAGCATTTCAGACAGTATCATGCTGTACAAGTTAGTTTCAAAAGGAACAATCTTTGGAGCTCTAGTAGGAATTACTAGGGTCCTCGATGATCACGACAACCAGGCAGTCGTCGTCTGTTCATGCATGCATGCTCGCTTGCTGGCTGGCTCATCATTTCTCATTCCATGATGAGATGATCAGTTTCTTCTGAATTAGTACCTTGCCTTCTGATCATCCAGAGCTTGCTCTAATAACTTCTCAAACTCTAGTAGCAGCTAGCACCCCCCCCCTGCAGCAGGTGCAAGGATCATGTTTGAAGGCAAGTTTTTTTTGGAGAGATCTTGATTGATGAACAGCTCCAGCTGCAGCTTCAGATGATATCTAAGTTGATTCAGGCTTGATAAATTGGCAGGAGCAACACCAAAAGGAGTACTGCGGTTAATGGGAGTGCAAGGACTTACAATCTATCATGTGAAGAGTCATTTGCAGGCAGGCAAAACAACACACTCCTCCTCCTCCTCATCCTCTTCTTCTTCTTCTTCAAGTCTTCTTCCCTGAAGTAGAACTTAGACTTCATTTCTTCTTCTTCTTCTTCTTAGTGTTTAACATTGTACACTTTCTAATGCACTGGTACAATAACATATTTAAGTGCTTGTCTTCTTTGAACATTCTCTTTGAAATTATCTTGGATTTGTCAGTCTTTTTTCTTATCTCTTCAGAATTAATTTTAGCAAATTCTGGGCAATGTTGTTTGTCAAAGAAGATATATCATGAGAGAGAGAGAGAGAGAGAGAGAGAGAGAGAGAGAGGACTGAGTGATTTGAAGCTTCAAGATTGATTGATTTGCAGAAATATCGATTGGCAAAGTATGTCCCAGATTCTGCATCAGATGGTGAGCTTCCAGTACTTCCATCCCGGAGATTCTTGTTCATAGACCAAATAGATCTCAAAATTTCTGAAGAAGCTCTTGGCAAAATTCATCTCTGCATTTTTTTTGGTACATGTCTTTAGGCCAGTATGCATCTGATCTGATCAAGTGGTGCCATTGTTAATTTGTTTCCAACTTTGCTGAAATTTTCTCAAGTGATGCAGTGCCATTTGTTGTTTCCAACCTTTGCTGATTTCTCAAGCACTGGTGCCATGATTGTTACACTTTCCTGAAGTTGTTGATTTCTCATGTGAATGGGGATGATGATTCTAAATTTTGGTTCTCCAGAAATCTTTCTGTGTTATATGGTGTACTGAAATTAATATAGACTCGGATTGTGTTAATTTTGATGTGCCACGATACGATCGAAGGTGGTACTAGTAAGGTGGATCAGAAGTCTAACAAGAAGAAGAATCCAGCAGCAGCTGCTCAGCCTGACATAATTCTTCCTGCTTCAGACTCAACATCGTAAGTCTCAGGCCGAGTTTGGAGTTTCCTATTTTCTTCTTGATTTGTAAAAGTTTTAGTAATAAGACTCTGTGATTCTCTTTTGTGGTGTTCACTGGTTCAGGGTTCATCATGGTTGATAGTTGCAAAATGCGGATAACAATGGTTGATGAACTCTCTTCAGTTCTCCACCAGCTGCAAAACTGCACTTGGCCCAACATTTGTAGCTCTGAAATTGCAGTTGTCAAATTCAGTAACAAGACTAATGTGGGATATGTCACCAGCCTGTGTTGAAGCTTTGAGTTCAAGACTTCCTTTCTTTTGGGGAACCCAAGGAGAGAAAAATCTTTGATCTCTGACTGTTCAAATCGGGTTTTTTCTTCTTTTTTGTGTGCGGGTTTCTTTTCTTGACAGGGGTGTACAAGTTGATGATGCTTTACGCATGCAAATGGAAGTGCAGAAGCGGCTACATGAGCAGCTTGAGGTAACTTGTGCATCAAGATCTCATCGTTGTTGGAATTTGTTACAAGTTTCTGTTTGACTGTCTCATGTGTGCAAAAAAATCTTGTAGAGTGCTTGGCTAAATTCCACGTAAACTTGTGGGTGGTTTTCTGTTTTGTCATACTAGGTACAGCGCCATCTGCAGCTGCGTATTGATGCACAGTCAAAGTATTTAAAGAAAATTATTGAAGAGCAGCAAAGGGTTGGTGGCAGCACCAACACCACGACCACCACAACCACACATGATGACACAAAATTACACACAGTTGCAGCAGCTTCTGTGAATGAACGGGGACTTGGAAGGAGTCACTCCCTGATGGCAGCAGCAGCTGATGATCAGGAGCCATCATCAAATGAGGAGGTCTGCATTGTGTGCCAGGATGATGATGACGACAAGAAGCAGCAGCAGCATGATCAGCACCAAATTCCTGATCTTAGACTCTCAGTAGTAGTAACTCCAGGAGAAGAAGCTGGCATAGTGACAGATGATGATGCTTATAAGCTGGCTTGTTCAAAGGCCAGCAGCAATGAACAAGCTGGTGCCAGTATTAGCCCCCCAGGTATCAGGGAGCTTCATTTTGAGATAATGAGGTCATCAGAATCAACAACAAGTCAAGCTTCTTCTGCTCGTACAACCACCCAGCTACAACAACAACAACAACAACAACAACAGCATCAATCCACGCGAGTTGCACAGTATAACATGGGTACAGGAAGTTTATATACCGCATCTTTAAATTCAACATTCACAAGCTCTTGGACACCGAGTAGTCAATCACCATCAAAACGGACGCGGTTTGCAGGTCATGGTGAAATAGTAGCTACTGGACAACAACCTGGCTCGTCTCAATCTGTGTCTTCAGAATCGGAGCCAGTAGTGCAACAGCATGATGGAGGAATCATGGTGGCAACCTGCACCACATCCAGTGGTGGCAGTGACTTCCAACACCAATCAATTCATCTGGTTCAAAGAGTTGTCACACCAGGATTTCCACTGTCAAGCCCAGCCTCAAACTGTGACCACTCTGATTTCAAATTGGCCATGGATTTCCCACTGGGGGGTGGCAGCAGCAGCAGCAACTTGCAACAAGCCCCACCTGCAAATTTAGCTGCAGCTCTGTATACATCCCAAACATCTGATCTCCATTCTTTGACAGGTGATGATTTGACACTCCGACCACTTAGAAGCAGCAGCAGCAGCTTGCAAGGGTCACACATTGTAGCCATGGATCAGCAGTGGGCTGAACGACCTAGTACTACTACTGCTGAGTCTGATTCAGCTTCTGATGCAGTTAGACAAATGTTCAGCAGGTGGGAGGAGAATAGTGGCAATGCAGTAGCGCACTCTCAGGGGAAAACTTAGTGATGGAAAAAACACCAAACCAAAAAGGTCTTCAGTAAATTGGCTCCTGGGGAGGTGAAACAAAACCAGCTGTAAAGAAAAAAAGCACACATTTTTATGGGTCAATATGGTTCCAACCCAAATTTGTTGTGAAACAGAGAGAGTGAGAGAGAGAGAGAGAGAGTAGGGGATGGTGGGAAAACCAAACCAAATTCATTCAACCTTGGTTGTTGCCATACCCTTTTGTTCATAGACACCCAAGAGAAGGCACACTGTTGTAGGGGGAATAGGTAGTTAGTTTGTTTTAGTTGTAGGATATCATTAGGATATCATTTACAAACAGGTGGGTGTTGGAAGGGCCCGGGGAAAAGGCCGAAGAGCTAAGAAAGAAAGAGGGAGAAAACATGGGGCAGCAGTGGCCATGAGTCTCCAACAAGTTTGTTACAATCCCACTCAAATTTGTGCTCACAAGATCTCCTTCTGATCTTTATTGTGGTCAGGAGAAACAGTACAATTGGAAAGAGAAAAGGAAGAGAATTCTTCACACTTTGACATTGATACATGCCACTTTTGACAATTTTTGAAGCTTTCAATTTTTGGAGCAAAATACTCTCTTTTGTTTCTGTGTGTGTGTGTGTGTGTGTGAGGTAGATCCTTTCATAGTTGGTATGACAAAAGGAAGAGAAATCCACTTGTCCCCTAACTCAATAACTTTATTCCCACCACTGAATTTTACTTCCCTACCTCTCTTCCCTTCTCTTCTCCCTAAATTTTCCCTAAAATGTCTGCAGTGAAGCACACAAACAAATCACATCATTAGATTCATGGCCATCCAGCCAACTGCCAAGGAAAAAGGTAGAGATGTGCCCTGCTCTAGAAACATTCAAATCTCTGGTATGAATGGGTCCCAATTGGACTAGATAATAATATACATATATTACACCTTCCAAACATCTTGCAATGAAGACTTGTACTGTCCCTCTCTTGGGGAACAAACAAAGTTCTTGTTGTAACCCAAATCTATGAACAAAGTTCTTATAACCAAAATGTTTGATTTCATTCTCTATCAATTTGGAATCTTCAGGAGATGGATAATTTAATCACAAACGATTTTTACATACCTTGATGTAGACCCAAAAAAAGGCTAATGAATATTGCATTAGGATGTGAGTTTGCATCGAGACACAGCTGCCTGCTGCCCCTGGAGCTAGACTTTTTGTAAAATCTGCAAAAGGTATTAAAATTCTTCTGGAGATAGACAAAATTTTTATGTCAGGGTGACTGGTTTTCAATCTTAGAAGAACAAGAAGATGTTGACAAAATTGCTCTGAAGATGATTCTTGTCTAGTTATCTCTGTCGAGAGAGTGAAAATTTTGGTCCTGTCTTCAAATTTGCCGGATAATTACACTGAAATTCAGAAACAAAATCCGAAAGGAAAAAGGGAAAAACCCAACTCTGTTCTTATACATTTGTCTGACATATGCCACTATTGAAATTGCCACTGGTTTTCATGGATGCTGCTGCATTGGGTTGTGCACTACTGCTATCCATTGGTAGCAGCAGCTGCTTTTCTCTGTAGAATGCATTCCGAGCAACCTGTTTCCCAAGTGGAGTCATGGTCATGAGATCAGGAATCATGTTTGTGTTGCTACAATTTGCAGACAAATGCGGTGGTTGCTGCTGCTGTTGCTTAACATGCCCTGAAGAAGATGCAATCTGCTCTTTGATTGTTGTTGTGTTGGAGAAGCTGACAATATTGTCATTCCCTGACATCAGTGCCCTGGTACAATTTGCTTCTGGTCTGTGCAGTGGCAAGCTCCAGCCCATTGAAGAAGCTTCATCAGGTAGACTTGTAGCTTGATCAATTGTCAACCTCATTGATGATGATGGTGGTGCTCTGGTGGCCTGATCAGCAAGCTTGAAAGATCCTGCAGATTGAAATGCTAGGGTAGTTGAACTGGTGCCAGCCGACAATGCTGCAGCTGTTGATGACTGGTGCCATTGAGAGATTGGTTGTTGTTGGATATGAATTGAGCAGGAGTTGAGAGGTGCTGTACAACTTGAGTCAGCTTCATGATGTCTGAAATCATCTGCAGATGTTCCCTGAGCTGGTACATCTTGCCACCTTGTTTGAGCAGTAGTCAAGCTGCTTCTGCCTGTAGTAGCCAGTTCATGGGTACTGGCCTTTTTGGTGGCAACATGCATTCCTGTGTCTCTCATTGGCTGCTCAAAGTCTAGACAATCTAATAATCTGAGAGTCTCAAGCTGGGAGTTGCTTGAATGGGTTGCATCTAGAAATGCTACTGGTGCCTCCAGGCTCCTTCCCAAGATTCGGGCACTGGTTGTATCAAGATGATCTCTGCAAGCAGGCGAATCTCCAGGCGATACAATGTCTACAGTAGAAGGACTCTCCTGCCAATTCCATCTTTCATTAGACCTCAATGATGGCATCATGGTGCCTGAGATTGAAATATCCCCTGCCAATCCCAGTGATGACAATCCCAGATTCACACCATGTGAGCTTGAAGCTGCCTTTAAACCTCCAGCTTGCCTCAAAACAGAAGAATTCTGCAGGAGGAGAGATGGTGATGGTGGTGCCCCAGCAGCTTGCAGGCTCCTGAATTTGGTAACTGGAGCTGCTATACTTCTGGCAGCGACTGGTAATGGTGGTGTTGCTGAATGACATTGTGCATGTGCCATCCTTGGTGCTCGGCAACTTCCTGAAGTGCTAGTAGAGCATGTAGCTGAAGAACCTCCCTGTTGGACATGTGGGAATCTCTTCCAGGCTCTTGAAGGAGCAGGTGGTTCATCTACTGTTGTATCATCATCATCGTTGTCATCATCGTCATCAAGGACTATCAGGTTTGTTGCCATTTGTGCTGCTGTCTGTTTCTTTGCTGCAAGAAGCCAAGGTGGAAGAAGATGCTGTGCAGATCCTCCTGCTCCTCCTGATGGAGAAAGTTTTGCTGGTAAAGGACCTGCTTTGGTAGGACATGAGGACTCTGAGAGTCCACAAGGTGTAACAGCTGTTATTGCAGTACATTGTCTGTGAGGATTTGGAACCTGTGCAATTGCTTTGTGGTTTGACATGCTGCGATGATCTCCTATTGTATCACACGGGTCCTCATGTAGTGGTACTGAAGTGAAGTCTAAGCTCTGCTGTGGATTCACATGCATAGCAGGTACCAACCCAAGCTTTCTTAACTCCACAAAAAGATCATGATTCTGATGAATACCAGAAAGCTGTGTGATTCGTGAGCAATCCAGTTCCATGACTGGTCCCCTTGCACCTGGTGCCAGATTTGAAGCTTGTTCATCAAGCTCTGGTGGTAGCTGCCTGAGTGCCCCTGCTTTCATTAGAGCCTCAATTGCAAGAAGCTCTTGATCATGTCTTCTCAAGGGATTTGCTTCTTCTGGTGGTGAATCTGTAGTACTCAGAGGCTGCAGATCATCAATGACAATCACCTCATGTGCCCCTGGAGATGGTGGCTGTCTACTCTTGAACCCTTTTGTTTTCCAAGTTGTGACACCAATGCCCCTTGGCTGATCTCCATGAGGCCTACTCATGGAGGATGAGCCCAAGTCAGTTGTTGCATGATCCAGGCCACCACCTTCTAAGGAATTCTCAGCTTGCCATTCTTCTGCATTATGAGCAAATCCTCTGGCCTTCCTGCTAGCTGTCACATTCCAGGAGTGTTGTAACTGCAAATCTAAAGTGCACTCACTGCTTCCAAGTTTCACATGCTGATTTGTATCACCTGCTTGCCATAGAACCACAACTTTTGCAGTTGTAGCAGTGTCACTAAGCGCTCTGTCATGGTCATTACACACAGGATTTCCTTCAAGACTTCTAGCTACTGGCACACTACCATTAATAGTTTCTTCAAAATCAGCTGGATCAGAACTTTCCAAAACATTTGTAGCAATCCCGACTCCTGTCAGAGTATCTACTGTTTCTTGCCCTTTGAGATTTTCATGATCTGAAAGAAGAAGCTGCTGAGAGAAGTCTGCAAACTGTTGCTGCTTTTGTCCAACCATGACTCCTACATTAAGATCTGACTCCTTTGGAACCAGCACATTCCTGCCCATAAGCCGCAACACAGGGTTGCCAAAAAGCCGCACCATGCTGCTAGGATCCTGATCAGAACCATGAGAGGTGATGACTTGTCCATCATCCCCATGAGAATTGATGATGAGTCCCTCCTGTTCATGATCACATGTGCATGGATGAGACACACTTGCAACTGTGCTTCTTTCCTCGCCCCTCATCTGCAAGTCTACTGTCGAAGCTTGGTGTTTTTGTTCTTGGGATGTGTCTTGTGCTGTCGCCTGATGCTGCTGCTCCATCATGGCTGCAAGCATCCATCTGGGCAGCTTTGTTACCCGAGCATCATCTTCATCATCGTCTTCTTCTCCCTCTGACACTACCTCAACTACATCACTGTTGGGACTCAACTTCTTACTTTCTGAGGTCTGAAGCTGCTGATCAAGGGGTACTACAACTACTACGACTGGGTTGCTGCTGCTACTGCCACTGTTGTTGTTGCCTGCTTTCACACCGATTACACCAAGAGTATTTGCCAGGGTACTTGATGAGCCCTTGCAAAAGGCATCAGTTGTTGCAGCAGACTTCGATCCACATACTGGACTTGGTGAGATAGTTTCCTTCTGGTGTACTACCAGTGGGTAAACATCTGATGCAGCTTGATCATGAGCTTCTTCAATAATAGGTTCTATGCTGCTGCTTCCTCTGACTCCTCCAGACAAGAATCTTGTGTTCTTCTCTCCATCTGCTGAATCAGAAATTGTGGTTTCAGGAACAACATCAGACTGTAAGATTTCATCAGCTGAGTTCTGGTGGTGGTCAGTTGTTGCTGGACATTCATGATCACTGATGCTGTTTTGGATGCTGGTAGATGCAGCAGGTTCTCCTGGAGGTGCTGCTGGTAGATCCAAGACACTGATGCTGTTTTGAATGCTGGTAGATGCAGCAGGTACTCCTGAAGATGCTGCTGGTAGATCCAAGACACTGATGCTGTTTTGAATGCTGGTAGATGCAGCAGGTATTCCTGAAGATGCTGCTGGTAGATCCAAGACCTCAGATTCTAAAGCAATGATCTTGTTCGAAGAGGCAGCAACAGCAGCAGCATTAGGAGAATCATCTCGGGATTTCTTCAGACATTTGGTGCTGATGAAGCGTCCACCAGGACCTCGTGCCGGGAGTCCTATGGTTTTCCTTGCGGGAGGAGGCTCCCCAGCAGCATCCTTAACTGATGTTTTTCTCTTGCTTGCCTTTTGTGTTTGCATGTGGCGACGGCGGCAGCAGCTACTAGAATCAACTGCTGGTTTCAATGATGAATCTTCTTCATGTGTTTGCATGACTGCTATGTGACCAGCACCCTGCAGATCTCCAATGATGTTCAAGTTCTTCCCTTGATGAGCATGACAATCTTCTCGTGTCTGCTGAGATTCTCCAATGATGTCCAAGTTAGACTTCTTCCCCTGATGAGCATGATGATCGTCCTCTTGTTTCTGCTGGGATTCTCCAATGATGTCCAAGTTAGACTTCTTCCCCTGATGAGCATGATGTTCTTCCTCTTGTTTCTGCTGGGATTCTCCAATGATGTCCAAGTTAGACTTCATCCCCTGATGAGTATGATGATCTTCCTCTTGTTTCTGCTGGGATTCTCCAATGATGTCCAAGTTAGACTTCCTCCCCTGATGAGCATGATGATCTTCTCGTGTCTGCTCAGATTCGCCAAGCAGCTTTTGACCCTCCACCTCTGAACTCTCCTGCAGAACTCCAGCAGTGTTACAACACTGTGATTCCAAGTTTGCAGGGGACTCAAGAGCAACATGACCTCGATCAACTTCTTGCAACAAGTCTTTAGCAGCTGCATCATCATCATCATCATCATTGCATACATTCTCCAGTACCCTTTTCCGGGATGCAGCAGTCGTGATGTTTGCAGAGCTTGGCACAATGTCTGGCAGTTGCAATGACAAAGCTTTAGATCCAGCTGCTTCAGAGTTGAGCTCTGATTGCAGATTTGTTGTGAGGCAGCTGCCAATGTTGGTGGCCTCACCAAAGTGTTGCTTCAAACCAAGTACTTCTCGGAGAATGGCATTGCTCCTGGACATTAGATGTGGAGCTTCTTTCTCAGTGTAACCTTGAAAAGGTCTCTTCCTCTTTAGCTTCTCTTTTCTGGCTGGGTGAGGAGGAGGAGGAGGAGGAGGAGGAGGTGGTGAATCACAAGTTTTGCTTGCAAGTCCTGCAGCTGGTGGTGGTGGCCTCATTGATGATGTTTGGAAAACAGACAAAGATTCACCACCTCCATGAGCAGCTTTGTTCTTCTTCCTTGCAGGCAGGAGCTTCAGACTAGTTATACCGTTTGTGGTCTTCTGTTGTTGTTGTTGCTCTTGTTGCTGCTGTTCCATTTTATGATCAGGCTCCCCTTGTTTGCTCGCTGCTTTGCTGCTCAAAGAGGCAGCTTTCTTTTGCTGCTGCTGCAGGGACATTGATTCAGAAACAAGAGTAGTACCACTTGCTGCTGCAGGAGGTGCAGCAGCTTGCAGTTGTTTCTTCCCTGAGAATTTGTGCAAACCAGATGTGATGTGCATGCCCAGGACTCCTGGCATTTCTTTGCCATTCAGCAACTCATGTGTTGTTGCAGCACCATGCTCTGAAAGCTTGGTTGGTCTAGTAGCCAGCAACTGATCCACCACTTCCATAGCAGCAACCTTCAAGCACAAACTTGCAAATTCTCAGTAAATTTGTCATTTGACTGAGATTCAGCTCTGGATCCAGATTGCAACAAGAATACAAAGCTATGGGAGGCATGGATAGTACCTGGACTTGTGAACCATCATTGACTTCCTCTGGCTCCTGCAGATTCCTCTTGCCTTTGACCACAGGTTTTGCTGGGCGACTTGATGATCTGCAGCTGTCGTCAACCTTCTCGTTGGAACTGCAAAGTTCAAGTTTGGCTTGGACCTTGTTTGATCGCTTGGAGCTTGAGATTGGTAGAACTTCTGCAGGGAATGATGTGACAGCAGCAACTTCCTGATCACGGCCTGAGCCAGCAGCTTCAGATCCTGCAACTGAGTTCTTCTTCTGCAGCTGGCTGTCGAGCCCTGGCATCAGTTCCTGCAAGCATAAATGCAAGTCAGACGGAGCAGCATGCAACAAGCTGGGAAGTTTTCTCTCTCCGAATCACAACGAGGATCGATCATAGACGTAGCAGCCACCAACAACGCCGTCAAGCAGTGCTCTTAGAAGGGTGACGAACACCCAACAAGAAGTTAGAAGAAGCTAGAGATCTGGACTTTCGACTGTCGAGATCTTACGAGAGGAATTCTTAAGCACATCGTGATGAGCATGGGCTCTCGAGACGACTTCTTGGGGACGTAAGAGCGTCGTCGTCGACAGCTAAAATAGCCGTAGAAAGGACCTCTGCGTGGACTGCTGCAGCGACTGATCCGTGCTACAAAAAAGAAGGCTGTCGAGACTTCATGAAGACCATGCACTAATACTCGCGAACTCACTGATCCTCCTCGCGGACTTCAATGCATGCAGATCAGCAGGCAGCTGCAGCACGAAGGATGCTGCAGGTACCCATCATCAAGTTCTGCTGCAGCAGCTAGAGGAAGATGTTCCATCGCCTTAAGCATGCGGCTAATTATAGAGCACTAAATGCAGTAATCTGATCATGGCCGAGAGTAATAAACCGTGGACTCCTGAAGACGCGAAAGAAAGACGCGGACAGTGGTGCACATGTTTGACAGGGACTGTCTGTTTGCCTAGACGCAAGCTTCCATGCAGCTCCCATCTTGCAGAAGTACTAGCCTGGTTGAAACTGCAGCGAAGACGCTTTATCTAAGTGTTCACAGCAGCAAGTTCATGTCCTCCGAGCTGCCTTTCGAAACCCGTACTGGATGTCAGCTCTCATGCAGCTGCTGCACGACGTGAAGCAGTGGAAAAGCACATGCATGCATGCAGCTCAAAGTTCTACTGCATCTTTCACCAGTCGCCACTACGGACCTTACTGCAGATGCCCGTGGTTGCGCACCCCGTAAGACGTACTACATATCGTCATTTAGAATGTGCGCGTCACAGAGAGAGACAGCGAGAGAGAGAGAGAGACAGAGAGAACCAGACAGACAGACAGACAGAGAGTCGGGAACGAGCAGAGGGGGGGCTGGGAGGTGTGCTCGGGGGAACGTCATACCTCACTGGAGCTTGTACTGCTCTTTTTGGAGTCCGTGCAAACATTGCCGGCCGGGATGATGGAGTTCGCAGGTTGCTGCTTACCGGACGGCAGCTTGCGTCGCTTACGCTTCGTCTGGATTTCAGACTCGGCGGCGCGCTGCTCAATGCAGTCGGAGAGTGGTCGCTTACCAGACTCGCCTGGCTGCTGGTTGGGAAGTTTGGCGGAATCTGAAGAGAGCCGCCGGTGCTGCTGCTTCGCTGGTGGTGGTCTGCACTGGTTTCCAGAATTCGAGATGCCGATGAATCCGAGAGATCTGTCGGTACTAGCCTCCACGGTAGAACCAGTCCGCACTGATTTCTTTGGAGCTGCTGCTGCCGCACTCGCTGCTCCTCGAAGTGCGAAAGCTGTTCGTGGTTGTCTGCGAATCCCGGACTCCCTCTGCACGGGTTCGGACGTTGCACCTTCAGCTGGACTGGACTCTCTACTCGCAGATCGACCGGATTCATGGCCGGACTCTTCTTCAGCTTCCAGATCTCGACGAGGTGCGAACGCGCAAAGAACGGCCAACGACCGCTTCTTTTGTGTCTTCACCTTGAATTTGGGTTGTGCTGCTCTCGACCCATGAGCTGCTGCAGCTTGCTGCAAGCTTTGAGTAGGATGCAACCTGTCGTTGTCGTCCATGGAGTTGGCAGCAGCAGATGGTGTATTCACAAGGCATTGATCAATGTGGACATTCAAGGCGGTGTTGGATGACGAGGTGAACACTCGACACACCGGACATGACCCAAGTTCTTCTCCACTACCCATGGAAGTTCCAGGAACTGTAGTCGATGCAACGGCTGCAGGCCCCGCGAGCTGGCCGGCACTTCTGGCTGTTGTTGTCTCCGCAGCACTAGAACCTTGCTGCAGCGACAACGACCTCATCGTCTGTGCCGACGACTTGTCGATTGCAATTCTCACGGACTCATGAGGAGCAGCTGCTGCAGCAGCAGGAGATTGAATAGAACGCGGTCCGTGATCTGCAGCAAGCGATTTCTTTGGACCATGAGCAACGCCTGAAGATTCTGAATGCTTGAGGGAGAAGAGGCGGCTCTGGTCATCGACTACTATAGCAGCTGGAGGAACCTCTTCAGCCACAACTCCTGAGTCTAAACCCGCCGTCGAAGCTTCCAATCCTCTCTCTCCCGCTGCTGTAGAATCCACTACTACGCCTGGAGGCGTTGCTTCTTCCCGAGTCCGATCCCGCCACGAGTCGTCGTCGTGATTGTTGATCGTATCCACCGGCACCGCCTGCAATGATGCTTGATTCACTTCTACAGTCAGATGATCACGCTGATCCTCATGTCGATCTCCTCCAGCTGATTGGACGCCGTCCTGGTCGCTACAAATTGCTCGCAGCTTCTCAATTCCATCGGCACGATTGCCTGAAGATCCCACAAGATGTTCAGCTTTGCATACAAGCTGTTGTTCCATCCCATGCAAATTTGGAGCTGCAGCAGCTCCTTCGTGAACCAGCTCAGGAGCGTCTTGCAACAACGTTACACGGTTTGTTGCTACACTCGCAGCAGCTTCCGCGATGGAAGAAGACGATCTGATCCCAGCTACTACTGTGGCAGCTACTACCGAGCCTCGTCCATGTCCACGCAGCCGCATTGCGCTCGCTGAGTACGAATCCGCAGCTACAAGAGGTTTACCACAAACTACTGTAGTTGCTGCTGCTGCACATGAACTTCGTACAGATCGCGCCGGGACCTTCCCAAGAGCAGTACCTGACGCAGCAGCTTCTTCTTCAACAACTTGTTCTTGTGAGCTGCCCGAGCCTCTCAGCTTCAGGAACGTGCCTGTCTGAATCTCTGCTGCAAGCTGCTGCTGCCGATCCTTTAAATTTCTTGCAGCTGCGCCATAGAAGTTGTCAGGGGACTTGTGATCCCGCGTAGTTATGACCTCCTCACTAGCTGCTGCTGTATGCGGAATGGAATAATTTGCCACCAGGTCTGCAGCGTCGTCGTCGCTCCTCAAGCAGGCGGACTCTGGGATACTGTAGATTGATGATGATGTGCGTAACTTGAAGAAGGTGGTCGACCTTACTACAGAAGAAAAAGAAGAAGACGAAGAATTTGAGTCGGAGTGGAGCGGCGGAAGAATGCCCGGCTGATCACCTCTACACTGCGTCCTCCACCTCAGTAATGCTTCTGTGAATGGCCATGTCTGTCTTAAATCTGCCTCGCGCACTGACGACACAAAGCCCCTGAGGAATCCACATTAACAACATTTCACTAGTTTAGGAAGCACCCAACAACTTTCCGGACCATGAGCTGGTCCACCCTGTTGCAGCAGCAGTGGCAGCTCCAAGTAGTCATCACGACAAAATGCTTGCAACATTGTCTGGACAGAGCTCCAAAAGCTCGTCAAACTACAAATGCTCGATACACTTGCAGCAGCGAAACTTGCGGTTGGATCGACCTGAAAATCCGAACACCATAGCTTACTGCACCGTGGCCGCAAACCTCTCGTAAGAATCCAAGGTCCGACTTACATGAGATTGTCGAGCATCACATACAGCTCGAGAGAGAGTGACCTCCCATTTGTGTCTACAGAAGAAGGACAGACGTACCCACCCACCAGCTTGTCCCCGAAGCCTCAACATGAGAAAACAAATGGTTGAAGATTCAATCTTCAGTACTTACCTCAAGCGATGATCAGGCTATAATGACCTGATGATCTGAGCAGCTCAGATTCTTGCGACAGAGCTGAGGCTGAAATATCGATCCATCGTCAAAACTTAGATCAAGTTCAGGTCCCGGCCGGATTCAGCATGAGAGCAACTTTGTCCACGGAGTTGAGCTCTCAGACAGACAGACAGACAGAGACAGATTTCGCACTAGTGTGCAGTTCAATCCCGACTCGGGTCTCGGGGGCCTGGACCCAACTCGGCCATCGGCTGCTGCAGCTGTGCATATAGCTGGCAACTCTCAGGATCATCTTGCGACATGAGTCGACGACATGATCTAGAGATCTGTCTATGGACTGATCCAGCTACGTGCTTGATCTCAGAATTTGCAACGCAACAGGATTTCACCAACAGTCTATCAACTCCTAAGTCAGGAGAGCTTCGGAAGATGTATGTGATAGAATATAGAATAGAAATAGAAACGGCTGCAGATGAATTCGATACGTCCAACCGGACACAATTTTGGACACAAGATCTAGACAATAACATCTCGAGGGGAAGAATCATATGCAGAGCTTGTGAAGCTGCAGCACAAGACTTGCGGCAAGCGGTGGGTACCATCACAGGACTCCCATTTATTCCAGACACGTACGTACTCGAGCACGTTTGCGGCGACACACGAGTTTTGTGTCGTCTTCAACTCTCGCTACAATTCTTTCTGCAAGACCCTGTGGATGATCAAGGATAACATGTATATACGGATACTTGAGCGCGTCGACTGAGCTCGGATTTTACTTCAGACCCGATACCATCCAGAACCAGGCGGCACAAATGCGGGTTCGGCTTCCAAGAAACAACTCCGCAAAGTTCTAAAGTCCTTGTCGAACAAAGTATATTCAAACTCGTGTAATACTTATTCCCTGGAGATGGACCGATCAATGTTGCTCGCGCGATCGACTAGAGGAACTTTAGGTTCCGTAAAAGCAAGCTACGTTTGAAGAAACAGTAAGTCTCGTTAGAACTGCAGTACTATGGCGCCGTCCTGTGCAGCCTGCAGATGGGAAAGCACGGGCCAGCAAGCATCTCGAAGAAGCTGAGAGTACTTAGTGAGCCAAACAAAAGAAGCATCAGAGAGGGAGAGAGAGAGAGAGAGAGAGAGAACCGAGAGAGCCGACCAGAGAGAGGAGAGGCTGGAAGAGTGCACGGAAGAAGTTGACTACCGAATAGTGAATGGCATGAACTTGTGTGGAGCTTCTTCAGAAGGTCCATTGATCTCCGGCTGCATCTCCTGCACAGGAACACTTCTTGTGGTCGTGTTGGTGGGGCGCACTTGCTGATCTTGTTGTGTTTTCACATGTGTGTGCTGCTGCACTGTAGGCGTCGAAAGTAGTAGTGGTCCTGCATCGTTTCCTTTGTCCATAGTCGGACCATGTGTCTGCTGCGCCACACAAATCCATACAGCAGCAGCAGCAGCAGCTCCGCCGGTCCGCTGATCGGCTATGGTGGTGGTCACAGGCAATAGTTCATCGCGAGCAGCTGCAGCAGCGTCCGTGCTGCAAATAGAGAACACTTGCGCTTCTCGCGGAATGAGTTGAATATCCTGCACAAAAGCACTACATTGCTGTTTCTCTACCCCTGAGTGCACGTACAACATCTCCCGTGTCCTGTAGTTTGGCAATGCTCTTCCCGCACTGGTCATTCGCAATCATCTGCTTTCCAGATGCTCTCTTCTTCCACATGGTTACTTTCTTCCTGCCAGGAGTCTTCTTCTTTCTCTAATCCTGGAGAACTCAAGATGGAGCCTGTACAGTCTCGCTCTTCTTCTTCCAATCTTTCAGAACTTCTCGTCTTCTTCCAACCATACAAATCCTCGTCGACCACACTAGCGGCCGTTGCTTACAGACTTTCCCAAAGCTCTTCCACTGCACCGCATGAATCCAATCGCCCCGCTTGCAGTACTACAATATTCAAGAGTTCAAGCTCACATGTATATATATCCGCGCGTGACTCAAGTTTCCTTCCCGCCTCAGCTGCTAAGATGTATAAGATGCAACTTGCAAAGAACTGGATCATGTATATATGAGCATCATCATCATCATCCTCCGAGCTGCAGCTTGCATATAACTTCAGCTTCTACTTCTTCCACTAGGAGGACTTAGAGTCCGCGATACATACTGTTTGCACAACTGTAGTATTACCCACCGTGCGAAACACTCACAACATACTCCCAAACACATTTGCAAGAACCACGAAGAAGCTCTGAGGGTAAATGATCGACAGTGACGGAGCTTGCCACCGGCCGCGACGAAAGTTTCTGTGCTCATACAAAGCACCCTGGAGCTGCTCGACAAGAGTCAAGACGACGGCTCAGCCCTGTTACTATAAAGACTTACTACGGCCAGCTGCTCAGTACGTAGGGTTGTGCACATCTGCATGATGCGCAAAAGTTTGTCGAAGTTTGGACCGGACTCGATGACGGCCGTGAGATGAACTTGCAATGTTTCACAGAGGACGAACTCCCACGAAGCACATATTCTGCATCAGCCCCAGTGCACTAGTGCGATGGTCACAGTGGTGCGGTACTACTGCAGTCGTTCCAGAAGCACCCACCGGGCTGTTGCTGTTGCTGCGGCGGCAGTAGCACAATAAACTGGAAAAAGCTGAAGCTGGGGGGAAGTCTTGAAGCAAGCCGCAGCACACTGGATTACAAGCACCGGCCAAGACTAATGGAACAGAAGTACATGTATACGCCCCTGCACGCCGGAAGGAAGGAATCTCTATGCCTAGTTAATCGAAGCTGCAACACTAGCGTCGTCAAGAGCAAACCCAGAATGAAGTTCTATAATATATCACTACTGCTCGAGACCGCATGATGATGATGATGATAATGAAGATACCCAAACATCGCCAGGGGCCACCACCACCACCACCCTCGCCGTC
>Ga0209208_10003074_pt1 | contig 24003 bp, 24 predicted proteins | sample S1TSphfallax_3_FD_187694 | JGI IMG/M metagenome (GOLD analysis project Ga0209208, IMG submission 187694) | Host-associated microbial communities from peat moss isolated from Minnesota, USA - S1T2_Fd - Sphagnum fallax MG (SPAdes) (version 2) | ecosystem: Host-associated > Plants > Peat moss >...
AAAGTAATTCAACCTTGTGAAAGTAACCTAGTTACTTTCCTACTCCAGTAACTAATGAAACCTAACTAGTTGAGCTTGAATTCTCAACATGTAGGGGCACCTTAAAAGGTGTAATACAATAGTGGGCATTTCAAAAAGCATAATACCCCTTTTTGAAGGCATTAAATTTAATATTGCAATGGACAAGTTTGGTTGTGTAATAATTTTCCATGATGTAATTTGTCCTTTTAAAGGGTAGTTGGTTGGCATTTTGAGTGGGTGCTTTGGTTTTTACACAACATAAGGCCGACATTTTTGTTTGTTCATGGTTTTTCAGCCCCATGTGGTCTTGAGTTCCCAACCATGTCCATGGGTTTGAACTATTACCGTTATGTTATATGAAATAGTATGTAAAATCCTTCTTCTTTTCTACCTATTCACAAGAATTAGTGGTCCTCATTATACAATACGAAAAACTTTTAAATGTTTCATGACCAAATATTGTACCTAAAGGTTGTGACTGATGTTTAACACTTCTTTGCCAAATATTTATTTATTTTCAAAAATGAGGTTAAATGGTTTTAGATTTCATTTTTCAAAATTTCACATATGAGGGACAATTATGCAAAACACACATTTTGTTGGGTATTTGGGGTGACATATAATTTTCAAACATATAGTCTTGTTGGACTGTTAACTCCACAAAATATGTTCCATTGGTTTTCTCTAACATTCTTTTAAACTTCCAATCTATTATCTTATAACTTCTCCAATTTTGCAATTTTGGTAGTTAATACTTTGGTGGGTTCTACATCTCTATAATCCCTATTAATAGCTAGTAGAACCTATTTATGCAGACCCTAGACTAACTAATAAGGTGTGTACCTTGTTGCCACCTTGTAAGCTATCTTGTATGAAAATAAAATTGTGGACAAATGTTCATCCTAGTTATTCTCTTCTCATTTACTAACTTGGTTAGTAATCTACCAATAAGTTTGTTAGTAGATTTTGCTTGTCCATTTCCCTATGGGTTATAAGTAGTATAACTAACATGCTTTAAGAAAAATTATTCCGTTAGATATTTAATTGTATCATTGATGAAATGTACTCCTTGATTTGTGATTATGGTCAAAGGACATCCAAATCTAGTCAGAATATATTCATACAAAAATTCTAGATGTGACTACTATAATATTGGTTTTGAGTGCCTTTGCCTCTACCCACTTGGTTGCATAATTTGTAACTACTACAATATGATTGTTTATTGTTAATCTTCATGTTGGAGTAATTGGACCTATAAAATCTAAACCCCACTTCATAAAAGGTTCCTCTGGAAGTGTTGGTTTGAGTGCCTTTGCATCTACCCACTTGGTTGCATAATTTATAATTACTATAATATAATTGTTTTTTGTTAGTCTTCATGCTAGAGTAATTTGACCTATAAAATCTAGACCCCACTTCATAAAAGGTTCCTCTTGAAGTGTTGTTACCAATTTAACAATACTTTTTGTTTTTAGTCCTCCAATTTTTTAATAGCTATCACAACTTTTGTAAAATTCATGAGTATTTTTTAATAAAGTTGGCCACCAATGATTTGCATCTAGAAGTTTCTTTGTAGTAATATTTGCAGCAAAATGTCCTCTTGCCACTCCTTCATGTAGCTCTTTTAGAACAATCAGTGCTTCTAAGGTGGTTAAGCATTTGTGCAATCTATTGTTTTGTCCCACTATGTACATTTTCCCTCTTTCAAAATGAAGGTTATGCCTTTCTAGCTAACTTTTGTTTCTAAACTAAATTTATAGTTTCTAGCATCTAACTTGTCTCTAAGTAGTTCTTTTTATTTCCTACATCCATATAGTGTCGCAACCCCACTTTGAAGCAAGTGTGAGGATGAGACTCACACTCCTAAAAATGAGAATTTGGAGTCGTCCGGGACTCCCGCAACTTCAGAGCTCAACAGCAAAGGGAAAAACACCTTGCCTTGAGGTGTTCTTTATACCGTTGGAAAGGCCTTGAAGTTTAGATGTCGAAAATGGCCTTGCATGAGCCATTTGGACATCTGCAGCACAAGTTATGGGCAAAAGAACGGTCGGGAGTCAAACTGCCAGTTTGACTCCCGACCACAAAAAGTCGGGAATCGACCCGATCCCGGTGTGTGCAGATAGAGTGCGACACACCGTTGGAAAGCTATTGAGGAGAGCTACAAGTTTGCTTCAGACCTCATCCCAATCCGAGGTCTAAACTGGGAGTTATGAGTTCCCAAAGTCCCGAGAGTCCAAACCGGGACAGTTTCGAGACTCCTCCTTGGGAGTCCCAGGAATAAAAGCCATTTGGATGCGGGTGCCGTGGAGCAACGCAGAGAATACTATATGGGGGAAGGTGGTGGCTTCCCCGAGTTCGAGCCGTGGTGAGTCAAGTGAGTCCAAGGTTGCCCGTGGCTTGTCCCAACACCAAAAGTGTGCAGAATGAGTTCTAACCAACTTGTTGGTTGGTTTGGATGCAGGACCGAATAACTAAATAGCTTGTCCCTCTTCCTAATTTGATCCCGGAGCTTTGAGCACGCCCCTCTCACCCCTTTTAGTGCTGGAAGCTGGGAGCGGCACCAAGTTCTAACTACTTCCGTTTTTGTTAACATAGTTGGACTCTTTTGAGCCTAACAAGGAACTTGGGGGTGCGTCATATAGGTTCTACAGAAAATAATGATTTATCCGTAGTCTGATTTGGAACTCCTAATAATTTTTAGTTATCTAATAATTGGATAAAACATCAATTACCTCATGTGTTTTACTAGGGTTGTAGATTACTATGAATTCATACTCCAAATATTAATAGCCATAACCATATGGTTATCCTTCTAGACATTTTTGGTTTGTTGACCAAATATACAAGAGCCATGTGGTTTACATAAAAGAAAAATTTGTTTGTTAACAAAAAAATTTGAACTTATACAAAACATAAACCATTGCTAAGGCTTTTTTATTTGTAGTAATATAATTTTGCTCTGCTTTATTTAACAATCTAGAGGCATATACTATAGGCTGGTCATACTTTCCAGTTGGGTTATGTATTAACATTGCACCTACTACGAGTAAAGGTGCATTTATGTGCATGTGTAACTCCAGCTGAAAATTTGGAGGTATTGAAATTGGTGCTTCCATATATTTTTGTTTAATCTGATCCTAGGTTTCTTGACACTCTATGGTCTAGATAAAACTAAGCCATACCATTAAAGATTTGAATATATTATGGGTTTGTAGGTCCATGCATATTAACAATTGCCTAAACCTTCTTAAGGTCTGATGTTTTTCTTTCCTTATAAATTATGAACCCTACAATCAATCCTGAAAATACCATAAAGGCACATTTTTTTGGGTTAAAATGTTGATTCGATATTCTCTGCATTTGTGAAAGCAAAGTTTGAGTTTCATCAAATGACTTTCCATATCACTATAGACCGTGAAGTCAACTAAAAAAATCTTCATGAACTGGTCTAAGTATTCTTTGAAAGTTCTATTGATTGCTCCTTAGGATGTTGGTGGCCCATTTTTGACACCAAATGGCATCACCATCCAAACAAAAGCTTCCCAATCTATTACAAAGGTTGTTTTGTATCTATCTTCAGGGGCTATAGAAATTTGATGGTATCTTGAGCATCCATCTAAAAATGAATAGGTTTCATACCATGTTACAATGTTTAATACTTCATCAAAAAATGGTAAAGGATATGGATCTTTTTTGTTACCTTATTCAACTTCTTGAAATTTACACAAATTTTCAATTTGCCATTCTTCTTAAGTACTTCCACTATAGGTGATAACCATGTAACCTCCTTTACTAGTTGAATGGATCATGTTGCTAATAGTTTGCCAATATCTTGTTTGACAATTGTAGCATAGTTAGGGTTCAATTTGTACCTTGCTTGATGTGCTACTGGGATAGAGGTGTCTAATTCAATTTTGTGTTGAACCAACTCTAGAAATATGCCTTTCAGATCTTTATAAGTCTAAGTAAACACATCTTTGAATTCCTTGAGTAAAGTTTGAAGCTCCCCAATTTTCTCTTTTGTTAACTGTGCATTAATTTTAATGCACTATGGATTTGCCTTTGTACGAAGATTCAACATAACAAGTTGTTCTTAATCAAAGTCAAACCTATTGTCTGAAGATTTTGTACCTGAATTTTAGTTGGTGTCTCATCCACTTCAATATTAGCTTGGCTGTGATGATAATAGGTTTCTAAATAAACTTTATCTTTTAGTGAAGTTTCTAATCGACATTAAATTATGTTGTTTTTGTTGTTGAAGCCACTAATTATGTTGTTCTTGAATCTAATATCCCTTGTTTTATTTTAGATTCTACATTGTTTATGATTTCTTAACCTCCAACACTTAGCAATAAAATTATTTCAAATGATATAGTAATTGTGCTAATTGAGAACAACTCTAGTTTTGTTTCAAAGATCATATCTTCCTTTTCATATGTTACACCTTCCATCAAGTCATAACAAATAAGTACTTGGGGCCTTTTGGTTTCTGCTCCCAGTTTCTTGTTAACCAATATTGTTTTAACTATTCCATTGCCTTGAACAATAATCACATTATTCCCCCAATCATGTGTAACCTTTGCATCTTTAAGCCAAGGTCTTCCTAATAACATAAAATAGCTAGAATCTACCACATTGTTTTGTAAAACAATAAATGTGGCTACATATGGTATGCCATGTATGTGAATCTTCAAATTTATGATGATTCCTAAAGGTCTAATCATATTCTAATATGCCATTTTGAGGTGGTATGGGGTTGGTCTTGGTTTGGGTAAACCTAGTTTTGTTATAAGGTTTTTTGTTATGTTCTTCAGTAACCTTGTTCTTGGTAATGGCCATGTTGACATCCACTATATGAACTAAAAGATTTGCAACCTTGGGCTCTACCACAGTTTGTTTTTTTGTGGTTTATTTTTAAACATATTCTACATGTCATTGTACTTATTACAATCTATGATCTTATGTCTAGTATCACCACATATATGATAAGAATACCTCATAGGACTTTGTACTTTGATTTATTGAATGGTAACCTCAGAAATTGTAAAAACAAAGTATTCCTTTCTTTCGATTTTATAGTTTCAACATTATGATTTGTCCTATGACAATGTGTATAATACATTAATGTTTTCTCTGTAATTGTCTGAGGTTTTTGAGCTAATATTATATTACTACTTTGTGGTATTGACATATTGCTTATAACATCTACTTTATAGATTCCTTTTTCACAAACCAAAGTTGTTTCCTATGTTGTTGCAAGGTTACTCTCTTCATGCTTACTATTGCTACATGTAGATATGGTTGTAATCTAAATTTGAAAACAATAGTTAAGAAACTATATGTTGTCTTGTGTTGAAGACTATTGGTTAACTTCAATAATCTTTCATGATAAACTTCCACTCTTTCATTCTTTTCATGGTTCTTGTTCTTCAATTGCAGATAGACTTGCTCATCATTTTAAATTGTTCTGAACCTTTTATAAAAAGTTAACTACAATTCTACAAAAGTATAATATGGGTAGTTTCCCATGTCATTGTTACATTAGTCATACACAATATTTCTGAAGGTAAAACTAAACAAATTAACAATTTTTGCATCTCTTGTTTCACCATTTACTCTAATAGTAACCTTGAAATTTTGACATGAACATCAAGGTTAAAATCCTTCACATACTTTCAAGGTGGTTAAGTGGTTGATGATAAGGCTTATTTGGTGGTAATGGTGGTCTGCCTAAATTCACCATTGGTAATCTAAAATATCTCAAAGGTTTTGTTGGTCCTAGTGGTCCTGATCCTCCTCCTCCTTTGACGTGCTCCCAAGCTCTTTGATAGACTCAAATATGAATATGAAACGAAGACAATGAAAGTGCAAAGAATCAGGGCATGTTCCCTGGCTCGCAACACTTTGGGGGTAGAGGGGCATGCTAGAGTTCTGAAATGGGACTAGGAAGAGTGACAAGCATCAACTACTCACACGAACTTGCATAAAACCAAACACAAGGTGGTTAATGCATAGTTGGAGCACTTTTGGTGCTAGGATCAGCCACGGGCAAACTTAGACTCACAAGACTCACCACGGCCCGGACTTGGGGGAAGCCACCACCTCCCCCCTTATAATATACTATGTGTCTCTCCACGAGGCCCATATCCAAATGGCATTTTGTCCCGGGACTCCCAAATGGGAGTCCTGGAATTCCTAAGATTGGGACTCTTACAAATTTGGAGCCACATAACTTTGTGTAGACCTTTGATTGAGATGAGGTCTAAAGCAAAGTTGTAGCCCTTGTTGATATCTTTCTAATGATATGTCTCACACCACATGCACACAAGGGAATCAGGTCGATTCCCAACTTTTAATGGTCGGGAATCAAATTGTCAATTTGACTTCCAACCCTTCTTTTGGCCATAACTTGTGTTTTAGATGTCCAAATGGGCCATGTGAGCCCATTTTAAACATCTACGTTTCAATAGATTTCCAATGGTATAAAGAACTTCTCAATCCATTTGGTTTTGACCCCTGAAATTGCTCTCTGAACATTTGAGAGTCCACCGAAACTCCAACTCCCAAGGTGGAAGCTCCCTTGGGAGTGTGAGGGTTCATTCCCTCACACTTTCTTTCACTCCTAGGCTTCCTCTCTTGGCTTGCAACCTTGCAAGCCCTTGCATTGGTTGTGAGCCCAAGGTTAAGGTTGCAACATCCTTTATTTGATGGTTGTCCAACAAAAATCATGTTCTCCTTTTTGCGCATCTCTATATGCATGCTCACAAAGTATGTTCCCCTTAGAGTTTGTCATCTAGACCTCATGCTAGTAATGGTATGGGCTAGTGCTATTGCAAATGGAGCTTTAGTAACTATAACCATAGAGTGAAACATTGCCACATAATATAATGGTACAAATCTTACTGGTTACACTCTAAAATTAAAAGTTTTTACATAGGTAACTCCAATATTATTGTGATGTAACAAATTTGGTATAAGAGCTATGAAAATTGGTACAACATCTCACAATTTAAGCTTTCATTTCCACTTTGTTGTTTCTCGAAATTTGTTCTCTAAATCTATCTAGATTTTTTAACCTTCTCATGGTACAGATCCTCTGGTTAAAAATCTCCATGGTCTTTTGCTTTTGCGGGTTTTGGATTCAGATTCTAGAAATGTTCAACAAAAGGGCCTCACATTATCTTCAATAAATGCACATTCATTGATATAATGTCCAATCTGATGGCAATATGTGCAACGTGGAGGGTTAGGTCTTAAAACTTTATTCACATTATGAATTCTTTGCTCTAATCTTACAAGACTTTTAAAACATGCTTCAATTATGCTAATTAAGTATGGTTAATTAGCACAGGTTCAGTGTACCCTACTTTAATAGCCACAAGTACGCCTTTTGCTACCGTTGGTTCTACTTTTGGTAAGACTATAATTTCTTCTCTAGCTACAAGTACCAGTTCAACCCCTTTAGACATTTTGATGCTTTGAGTTGCGACTTCTTGTTCAACCAAATAATGAATTTGAGGTTCAAAATTTTGATTTTTTTCTTTAAGCTTTTCATCTTCATATTCTTTTCGATAATAAGGAAGTGAAGCAAATTTGTACCTTGGTATTACTTCCTCCCTTTCTAACATGTTGAGATTATATTCTTCACCATGAATTAAAACATCAAAATCATATGGCTATATCAAACCTATTAACTCTAGTGTAATTCCATGTTGAAGTCCAGATTTTTGACTTCTTCCTTTAAACTCATCATGTGAGTCTACATTTTCAATCTAACATTTTTTTTTGAATTTCATTGCTAATTGTTAGTCCACCTCTATGCTTCACTAGTTTGCACTTCACAAGAAATTATCGATGTTGCCTATGGCGTTTTGTGGCTTATAGGTCTTTCTTCTATCCACAAATGTTTTGTTCTAATTCAAAAACTCTTTTAGGTGTTATAAATTATTGATCTATCTTATTTGCATTCAAATTCATATTTATGGTGGTGCCATTTTCCACTTGTTCATATACTATAACATGATGTAATTGTTTCCCCAAACTTCTACTTACAATTTTATTTTCCATCTCCACGTTCTAACTCAAATCTGAATAAACTTTTGCATTAAAACAAAATCCCCATAGTTAGCTACTATGCTTAGATCTACTTCCTGAACAAAAATTGGGAAACAAAAATTCCAACAACAAGACATAAATGTCACTTTGAATTCCATTTTGAATTCAGGCCCTGGGATGGTCACTTAATGGTAAATACAAAATCTCTATCCTATATTCTAATCTAAATTTGGACTAAAACATGTCATGAAATTAATACTAATAAAATATGTTCATTCATATCTACACATATTTAAATTTAAAACTTTAATCTGATTTTGAAAGTATGAGAAAAACATCAAACAACAAATATGGCTATGGAATTGAAGCTTTTATAGAAAACAAAATAATGTTGTTTCATACTCCCCAAAACTCAATTTTCTCCCAAAAATGAATCCTAAAATCCTTTTATTGCCAAAAAATGATCATCTTAAAACAATTTCTTGCAACCCCAATTTGAGGCAAGTGCGAGGATGAGACTTGCACTCCCAAAAGTGGGAACTTGGAGTCCTCTGGGTCTCCCGAAACTTCAGAGCTCGATTGCAAGGGTCAAAACACCTTGCCTTGAGGTATTATTTATACCATTGGAAAGTTATTGAAGTGTAGACGTCGAAAATGGCCTCGCATGAGCCATTCGGACATCTGTAACACAAGTTATGGTCGAAAGAAGGGCCGGGAGTCAAACTGGTAGTTTGACTCCCGACCACTAAAAGTCGGGAATCGACTTGACCCCGATGTGTACAGGTGGAGTGCGACACACCGTTAGAAAGCTCTTGAGGAGGGCTACAAGTTTGCTTCAGATCTCATCCCAATCAGAGGTCTGAACTGGGAGTTACGACCTCCCAAAGTCCCGAGAATTCAAACCAAGACAATTTCGGGACTCCTCCTTGGGAGTCCCGGGACTAAAAGCCATTCAGATGCGGATGTCGCAGAGCAACACAAAGAATACTATGTCGGGGAAGGTGGTGGTTTCCCCTGAGTCCGGGCCGTGGTGAGTCAAGTGAGTTTGTGTTGGCCGTGGTTTGTCCCAACACCAAGACTGATTCCGAATGTGAACTAACCAACTTCTTGGTTGTTTTTTGATGCAAGACCGAGTAACTAAATAAGTTTTCCCTCTTCCTAGTCTAATCCCGGAGCTTTCAGCATGCCCCTCTCACCCCTTTAGTGTTGGAAGCTGGGAGCAGCACCAAGTTCCAACTACTTCCGCTCTTTAACATAGTTGGAGCCTTTTTGGGTCTAACAAGGAACTTGGGGGCGCGTCATAATCCTACAATTAATTCAAATCCAAATGGTGATAAAAACTATGTAAACTAGTTAATAATTCATAGAATAATAACTAGGTACATAAATATATATTAAGTAACTATTACAATGAGTAATTCTTCGTTTAATAGTTTTAGTTATGGAAAGTTATTACAAAATTAAATATTCAAATTATGATGAGTGCAACATTTTGGACTTGCCAATTTTGTTTAAACTATGTGTGCATTTCCAACTTTTTTCTTTGCACATTATGAAAATATTTTCTTCATGTACAAAAACTACAACAAATTGAGGCTTTCCATTATTGGACGTGTAATTTAAACCCTAAATGCAAATTTTTGTTGGATTTTTCACCTAATTTTTTTAGCATATAAATATTTTTTGCCCATTGTAAGGAGGTGATATAAGGAGTAATGGCACCTATTGACTACCATTTGAAACACATGGTATGTGGATGGTTTCATCCAACTAATGGGTGAAAAAACACTACATGTGAGCCACTTTTCACCACTATTCACCCAAGCGAGTGATGTATAACAAGTATAATAGGTGTGTAATAAACTAAAATCTTGATGGCATTTTTTGGAAACCCTAAACATGAAAAAAAGAACTTTAGAATGTGCATGACAACATTTTGGAACTCAAAGCTCATTTTGAATTAAAGTTAAGCTAGATACAATGGTTAGATGAAGATAATTGGATAAAATCAATGTGCATAAAATATATAACGTACATCTTTTCAATAGCCATAAGGCCTCATGTTTGTGGTTCATGACACATTACCAAACCAAAGAAAAATGAAAAAATAATATAATGCCCACCTATGAAGTCTTGTTTTTTTTCTTAAAGTAATGGGGTTTTCCCATAATAAAAACTTATTGTGCATTTATTACTCAAGAGTGCAAAAAAACACATGTTTTGAATGGATTTTCAACCAAAAATTGTAAACTTCTAAATGGTCTTAAATTTAATTGATGTACATCAATATCATTCACTAACAAAAATTCATTACAAAATTCCACCCATAACCTTAGTTTTGAAGTATATTTGTAATTTTTCATACTTTGTGATATGTATTTTTTCAACACAAATATATTTCATGTGTTCCAGTTTGTAAATGTTTGTCAAAGTTTCTTTTTAAATAATCTAGTTTAAGTTTAAAGTTGATGCAATATACTTGAAATGAACAAAAAAAATCCAAGATGTGATCTCCACATGTACAAAAAAAAAAAACCAAATGTAAAAATTTCATTTTTGTGACCACAATTTTTAGGGGGCGTAGTGTGCACCTTGATCATGTTTTCCCTACCCTACTTATGAAATGAAATGTACCCAAGTACAACAAAAACCCTAATTGATTTTTTGCTTTGTTTTCTATTTCTTCCTTATGTTTTATATTCAATAGCAAAAAGTAGAGCAATTCAATTTATGGAAGAGGAAAACAAAGAGATGGAAAATGGAAATAAATGTAACCTTTTCTATGTTGATGCCATGTTTAGTTGGTCAAGCATACCAAGACATGAATTGAAAAAAAATTGTGCAAAAAAATGTTGATTCCAAGAATAACACATTAAACCCACATGTACAAGGTGCTTGCATTGTCACCAATGTGATAGGAGACCTAACAATGTTTGATGAATGGAGATTCAATATGAAGACCATGACTAGTTGGATCAAGACAATATGCCAAGGACTTTATGATGAGATTTCTACCAAAGACAAAAATGGCAAGGATTGGTCATTTATCTTAAAGTAAATTGGCATGTTCTCTTTCATTGGATTGAACAAGGCTCAAGTAATCTTGTCCTTGTTGTGGCTTCCTAGATTTCAACCTTTTGCTTTAAATTATGCAATTATTCATCTTGCGACTTCAGTTGTGTTATGCTACCCTTGAACTCCTCATTATCATCCTATAGTTTCTTAATGAAGATTTATTTTTTTTGCTTAACCTCTACCATGTTCTTCCTCCATATTTCCACATTATACTTATACCCCTTCTAAAAATCTTTCTCCTTATCAAATTCCTCCTGTAACCTTACCTTCTCCTTCTTCCCTGTAACCAATTTGTCCTTTAAAATGTTTACTTCCATGGTCAAATTCCCCATATTCATATTCACAATTTCCATGGTCTAAAATAACTCAATTGCATTATTTGTTTTCATCACTTCTATAGCTACCTCCTCCACAAACTTTGGTGTACTTGTCTATGTCATAAGACTTCCAGATCCTTCAATAGATGATCCCAACTTTTGTACCATTTTTTCCCCAGTTCAAATTCAAATGGAAATCCTTTTGTAGATTTTGGTCTCCTAGTTGGTACATGTAGTTTTGTTGGTCTAAACTCTTCAAAAGTAGGTTATGTTGGCACCCTCTTTGTTTGTAATTCAATAACCTATAGACCTTCTCGTGTCTATTATTTTTGTTGCTACAAATGCTATTGTAAATGTTGTAAATGTCTCCATCTAATCTTCACATACATCCCTTTCAAAGTACAAATGTTGCTCACCTTCTGGAAACCTTATGTCATTTCCCTCTTAACTCCCTAGCTCTGTTCCCTTAGTTGTCTCTCATGTGGTAATGTCATATGTGGTATTTTTTGCTTTTACTCCTTCAATTGTCTTTCATGTGGAGATGTCATTTATGGTATTGTTTCAGTTTGTCTAACATCATGTAACACTATTGGGACTACTTGTACCACTATTGGTTTTGTAGATGGTTCCACTCTACCCCTCATCATTTTCTGTGCCTTCAAATTTGTGTTCTCTTATTCCTTCTTCACTCTTGAGCCTTAGGTTCCTCCCTCTTCAACTCTATTCTTCCTCTTGAAAGCACTTCTTGGAGACTCTATTGCATCTTTTTTTCCCATTCTCCAGTGCTATTTACATCTCCTCCTTGGTTATTTTAACCTTGGCCGATGGTTTCTGTGGATTATCCTTTTGATGCACAAACAGATACTGAAAGATTTTCGCCAATACCAAGGCAAATTGACAAGTATCTTTCTTATCCCCCTTATTATCCTTAACATACTTATACCACCTATCCAACTCACTACACAAATTATTGAATATAATTTGTGCCCAATCTACCTTTTGCCCCTTTTTTGCTCTCAACAATTTAATAACACTTTTGTTATAAAAATATTATACCTTTTCCATCTGATAAATGATAGATATAATGGCCGGATATTTGATAGAATATGGCAAACCAAGACTCTTTGCATTTCATTGATCTGTAAAAGAATTTGCAGGTGTAAGTTTATAACTTTATAATGCCTGAACTACTAATGACTTACTGACTTGCCTTTTCAATTCTTCTACATACCCTTCCACACACACTCCAAAAACATCTACAATTAGTTGTTTACTAATTACATACACCTTATCCACCTTATCCTTATGACTAAAGTAGATATTTGAGCCCTTGATCAAGAATGTGTTCATAAATTCCAACATTACATTGGGCATCAGTGCTTTTGTCGCAACCCCACTTTTGGAAGAGTGTGAGGATGACATTCACATTCACGAAATGGGGACTTGGGAATCCTCTGGGACTCTTGAAACTTCAAAGTTCAATTGCAAGGGTTAAAACACCTTGCTTTGAAGCATTTTTCATGTCATTGGAAAGCTATTGAAGTGTAGATGTCGAAAATGGCCTTGCATGAGCCATTTGGACATCTATAGCACACATTATGGCAAAAAGAAGGGCCGGGAGTCAAACTGGTAGTTTGACTCCCAACCACTAAAAAGTCAGGAATCGACCCGACCCCGGTGTGTGTAGATGGAGTGCAACACATCGTTGGAAAGCTCTCAATGAGAGCTACAAGGTTGTTTTAGACCTCATCCCAATCCAAGGTCTGAGCAAAGAATTATGAACTCACAAAGTCCCGGGAGTCCAAACCGAGACAATTTCAGGACTTCTCCTTGGGAGTCCTAGGCATAAAGCCATTCGGATGTGGGTGCCACAAAGTAACGCAAAATATATTATATGGGGGAAGGTGGTGGCTTCCCCCAAGTCCGGGCCGTGATGAGTTTTGTGAATTTAGAGTTGCTTGTGGCTTGTCCTAGCACCAAAGGTGTTCCAGAATGCGAACTAACCAACTTGTTGGTTGGTTTGATGCAGGTTCGAGTGTAAGTAAAACTTGTCCCTCTTCCTAGTCTTATCCCGGAGCTTCAGCACGCCCCTCTACCCCCTTTTAGTGTTGAGAGCTGGGAGTGTGCCCTCAAGTCCCCACAATTCCGCTGTATTAGAAATCGAGGCCCATCTTGGGCCTAACTTGGGATTTGGGAACGCAACAGCTTCCCAGCACATTAGAAACAAAGGAACAAGCCCTTCTTTAGAAGCCCAGATTTATTTTGTAGCAATATCCTTCCAGTTTTCCATTCGCTTTACATGTTTGTCATAGTTATGTTTCGTTTGGGTCCACATGAATGACTGAGGGTTTGGAGTTTTAATACATTTATCCAAAAGTGTAGCTTTGTACGGATTGCGTGTATTATCTTTGCTTCCACTTCTGCTTCACCTTGTTCCATTTCCATCTCCATCACCCTTCGTTGTTTTTATGCTTGCGCCTATGTTGCTTGTATTTTCAACTGCACTTTTGTGGATAATTGTTCTTCCTTCACAACAAGGTCCTCCTCCCTTGCGTCCTTTTGCATTATTTGTGCTTTGACAAAATGTTATTCTTCAATTTCGTCTTCTTTTGATTCTTCGATGCACACCAAATCTACTAATGTAGCTCTTAGTCATGTCTACTCTCTTACACACCAATGTCATCTGCTTTTGTGCAAAAAGTCCAATTTAGATGTTTCAATTGTATTTATGTTTTGAATTATCGTTTGCGAAAATTGTATCTTCTCATTATACACTTTCCCTTATGCACATTCTAAAGATGATGATGAATGTGGTGGCAACCTTATAGCTAATGGCAGAATATTTAACATTCCTTCTCTCTCTACTTTTCTCAACTCCTCTTCTATTTCTATTTTTCTCAATAATTCCACTTCCTCCTCGTACCTTCGTATGTGCTCATTCCTCTACACTTCCTTTTCCCTTGCTATTCGTTGTAGTTTTTCAATTACACTTTCTACATTCATACTGTTATGAACTCCAAATCTTCAAAAACGTGCATAAGTTCTAGCAATAAATGCAAATTGCTTTTGATTATTACCCCGTTTTTTCTCATCCTTGAACGTTTTGCTTGTCACATTCATTTTTTCATCTTCCCGCCATCTTTTAATTTATGCATGATCCTTGAAATTAATACAACCCATCATTACAAGTTTGTGTCCCTTATACAACCACGTGGAAGTAGTTAACATCATCATTATCAACGAACATTGTACATTTCATCTTTCGATTATTGCACGTTCGTAATCTCCTTACATTTTCTATACTGCCTCCACTTTGTTCACCTTATACACCTTCTATTGATTATGCCCGTTTATCTGTTGAATGTGAGAACACATTTAATGATTATACTGGTTTTTCTGTTAATTGCGCCCATAATTCTAATGAATATGTGAATACTTCTGATGACTGAGTGAATATTGCTACTGATGTAGCCAATATGCCTGACATATCATCATTAGATCTTTGCATCCCAAATCCCACACTTTTGCAATTATTGCTCATCTGTAGATTGAAAATAAAAATTGTGTTCACTATTAGATCTATGATCTATTCTTTATCTTCAACATTCTACATATGAAAATTTTGTATTTCACATCTTTCATTGTCCTCCTTTGTGTCAAAATTTGCCTCTTGAACTCCACCTACATTTTGTTCCAATATATTGACATTTATTCTTTTTTTCTAAATTTCATATTCCATGTATTTATAAAGTTTGAGCTTATTCGCGTTGACTAACATAGGTTTAGTTTCAAACTTCTCAATGGTCACCAATAACATAGTGTTATTTGGCAACACATATTATACTATGTATGGTCCAACCATTTCTTAGTAAACTTCCCTAGGTGTGATTTATTACCCTTTGGAAACCACATAACATAATCACCAAAACTAAACTATTTTTTTGAATTCTTTTATTGATTCCATAATGCTTTATTCCACTACTAAATTCCTATAGTTTTTTATAGCCTGCATTTTAGTTTCATACAACTTTTCAAGCTTTGTAATTATGTTAGTTAAAACTCTCACTAGAGTATTGTTTCTCATCTCCATTAATAACTAGAATGATGTACTTTATGGGCATTAATGGATGCAATCCATACACTAATTGATATGGTGTATACCATGTTGCTACTTTGTATGCAGTTATGCACGAAAATAACACTATAGACAAATGTTCATTCCAATTTGTTCTATTTTCGCTAACTAACTTGGTCAACAATGTTCCAAGTAACTTGTTAGTAGACTCATCCTACCCATTCCCCCCAGGATAATAAGTTGTAGAATTTGCATGTTTCATCAAAAAATGATCTGTCAAATACTTGATGGCATCATTAATGAAATGAATTCCCTGATCTATGATTATAGTTAAGGGACATCCAAACCTAGTTAATATTCATTCATACAAATTTTTTGCTATGATGTTATATTAGTTATCAATGCGCTTACTTCCACCCACTTAGTAACATAATTCGTGGTAAAAAAAAAAAATTGTTCCTTATATATCTTTTTACTGGCTTAATTGGCCCCACAAAATCAAGTCCCCATTTCATAAATGGTTCCGTTAGAAGATTTACGACCAGCTTTGCAAGACTTTGAATTACCAATTTTCATGTAATTTGACATGCATCACAAGATCTACAATAATCATGCACGTCCTTGTACATAGTTGGCCACCAATATCTAGCATCCAATATCTTTTTCTATGTTATTTTAGTTGCAAAATGCCCTCTTGAAGGTCGTTCATGTAGTTCTTTCATCACCATTTGTGCTTTTCTTGTTGTCGAACACCGTTGTAATTTGTTGTTTTGGCCCATTATGTATAATTCACCATTCTTTAGTGTAAAAGGCTTTGCTCTCTTGATTAATCTTTGCTTCTATTGCATTAATAATGTGCCTTTAATTTTTTTTGTTTTCAAATTTTTTTTTACATCATTTAACATCTTGTATAAAACAAACATGCATTTGTGATTTGATTAGGCACACCTATGGAATCTGTAATATCCGGTAATCTTGACAATGCATCTACAACTACATGAGTTCTACTTGGCTTATACACTATTGTGAAATCATATTCGAAAAACAATAACAACCATCTAACTATTCTCCCTAAAACTTGTGGTTTGTTGACTAAATAGACCAATGCCATATGATCTACATAAAAGACAAACTTATTGCCCAAAAAATAATGTCTAAACTTGTGTAAAGAAAAAACCATTGCTAGCCTCTTTTTATGTTGTGTTATAATTTTGTTTTGCTACGTTTAGAAGCCTATAAGCATACATTATTGGTTGATCATTCTTCTTTATTACGTTTTGAGACAACATAGCCCCCACAATTAAAAAGGCTACATCTGTATGAACATGAAATTCCACTTGTTAGTTTGGTGATATCAATATCGGTGTTTCAATATATTTATGTTTAATCAATTCCTAAGCCTTTTAACATTCCTCTTTCCAAAGAAAAGTCTTTGTCTTTTTGGTTAATTTAATGATAGGTGCCATGATCGCAACAAATTTTTTTACAAAACATATGTAAAATTGTGCCATCCCATTGAACACTTGAATCTATTGGGGATTCTTAAGTGGTGGCATGTTTACTATTGCTTGTTTTTTTTTTGGATCTAATAGTTTCCCTTCTTTGGAAACAAAAAATCCCAAAATCATCTTTGAAAATACCATAAATGCACATTTGTCTGGATTCATACAAATGCCATATTCTTTGCACTTTTGAAAACATAGTCTAAGCTTCTACAAATGATTTTCCATGTCACTATACACTATAAAGTCATCTAGAAATATTGACGCACTCCCAACTCTTTGAAGGACTCAAAAGTGAGTCCAAGTACAAGACATCGGAAGGGGGAGGAGTCGGGGCGCGTTCCCTAGTTCACAACACTTTGAGGGGTAGAGGGGCGTGTTGGAGCTCCGGGATGGGACTAGGAAGAGTTGACAAGCTTCACTCACTCACACGGGCCTACACACAACCCACACAAGGTGGTTAGTGTATAGTTGGAGCACATTTGGTGCTAGGACGAGCCACGGGCAACACGGACACACAAGACTCACCACAGCCCGGACTTGGGGGAAGCCACCACCTTCCCCCTTATAGTATACTCTCCACCTCTCCACGGGGCCTACATCCAAATGCCTTTTCTCTCCCGGGACTCCCGAGTGGGAGTCCCGAAATCGCGCCAGCTCGGACTCCCACAACTTTGGAGCCTCATAACTTTACGAGTAGACCTCGGATCGAGGTGCGGTCTGAAGCAAAGTTGTAGCTCTTGTCGAGAGCTTTTCAACAGTATGTCGCACATCATCTGTAGCTAAGTAAATCGGGTCGATTCTCAACTTTTTTTGGTCGGGAGTCAAATTGGCAATTTGACTCTTGGCCCTTCTTTTGGCCATAACTTGTGTTTCAGATGTCCAAATGAACAATGCGAGCCCATTTTAGACATTTAAGTTCCAAGAGCTTTCCAATGATATAAAAAACGCCATAAGACATTGAGTTTTGACCCCTCAAATCGCTCTCTGAAGTTCCGAAACTCCATCGGGACTCCATCTCCCAAAGTGGGAGTTGCCTTGGGAGTGTGAAGGTTCACTCCTTCACACTTTCCTACACTCCCAGGAGTATGCGATGTGACTCCTAGGCTTTCTCTTTGCCCGCACCCTTGCAACACTTGGCCTTGGTCGCGAGCCCAAAACCAGGGTTGCGACAAATATCTTCATAAAACTATCCAAATATTCTCTTAATGCTTTGGTAATAGCTCTATGATATGTTGGAGGTCCATTTTTAACTCCAAACGACATCACCTTCCATATAAAAACCCCTTAGTATGTAATAAATGCACTCTTGTATATGTCCTCTAAAGCTATAAATATTTGATGATATCTTGAATATCCATTTAAAAAAGAATATGCCTTGTACCTTACTACTGTGTTTAACATTTCATATGTGAAAGATAATGGGTATGGATCCTTATTTGTGGCTGCATTTAATTTTCAAAAATCTATACAAATTTTCAGTTTGCCATTTTTCCTAGGTACTAATACTATGGGTGACAACCATGTAGCTTCTTCTACATATTCAATGAATCCAACTGCTAACAACTTATTTATATCTTGTTTAATTATTGTAGCATAGTTTGGATTTAATCTATACTTGGCCTAATGTGCCAATGGTATAGTAGTGTCCAACTCAATTTTATGTTGTGTTAGCTTTCATGGAATCCCTTTCAGATCTTTATATGTCCATGCAAAAAATCATTAAGTTCCTTCAACTATTACTCCACTTCTAGCACCTTACTTGTTTTTAACTATGCATTAATCTTCACCATATGTGGTTCTACATTAGTTCCCAAATGAGCTTCATCAGTTATTGATCTTTAGTTAACATCCATCTAGTTATCTGCAATCTTTGTGCTTTGGTTTTTTTAGAGTTTCACCCACTATAACACTCTTTGGTTGATGTATGTAATACGTTTTTGGATACACCTTATCCTCTAGAGCTACTTTTGGTTCATATCTGTTGCTAGATATATATATTTTTTTGTGTTTTGTACTTCAAATCCTTGTTTTGAAATACTAGTCTTCACATTTATATCCATGATCCCCACATATGTGGTTTTCATTGATTGAATTGTCTCACATAAATTGATTATTTCTATGGAGAACAATTATGGCTATGTAGCAAAGATGATATCTTCTTCTTAATATATGATGCCATTATGATATTTATAACACAATAACACTTATAATACTTCACCTCCCAAATGTTTGATAATTGTCCCATTCCCTTGTATGGTAATAATGTTACTTCCTCAATCATGTGCCACTTTAACTTCCCTCATCCATGGTCTCCCCAACAACATGGAATAGCTATAATCTACCACACTATTATGAAATATAGTAAACATAGTTATGTAAGGAATGCCATGAATATATATCTTCAAATCTTTGATCAACCCCACTATTTTTATGGTTGTTTGATCTGCGATCTTCAAATTATATGGTGTAGGTTTAGGCTTTGGAAACCCCAACCTCAACCTTAATTATTCTATGAGAATATTAATTCTAGAACCTCCATCCAAAAACACATCCTTTATTGTATTCTTCCTACTTGGATTATCTATTGCTATAACAACTATCCCTAATTCTAGTACTGAAGAACCAACTTGTTTATTTGTGGTTGTTTTATTTACATTTTGAGTTTTCTTTAGTTTCAACCCTACTTGGATTATCTATTGCTATAATAACTATCCTTAATTCTAGTACTGAAGAACCAACTTGTTTATCTGTGGTTGTTTTATTTACATTTTGAGTTTTCTTTAGTTTCAGCTTTTGCCAAAGATATTTCTTTAATTCATGAGCTATTTTAAACAATTGTCCTAAGTTCAAAGTATAACTTCTTTCTAACATATGCTTACTAATGTCTAGAAAAAATATTTCTACTATAATCAATTGCCCTTGTGAATTCACTACTTCTTGAGATTTCTGTGCGTCCACATGAGTAGTATTCGGCATACCCAACTAGGTTGTGGATTGGCCTTCTATCTAGTTTTGTGTTTTTTGAATTTCTTGAATTATTTCCACCATTGATTGTTTCAACCATTCTCTTTGTCCCAATCAACAACACTTTCGACTTTTATCGGCTCTCTATCCTTGAAGACATGTTCTTTAATTACTTTACTTCTTGTGGTAACATTAACATCCACCACATTCACATCTATAAAGATTATTTGTGTCTCAACAATAGGTTGAACTTTTGCTACTATCATAAATTTCCCATGAAACATTTTTTAGATTTCAACAACTTTGGACAATTTATCACTTTATGTCCATTCAAACCACATATGTGACGTGCATATGAAGATGTCTTTTGTGTTTTTTGACTTGGTTGTGTGACCTCTGTGGTTGCCGCCATGGTTTTTTTTTTTTTTTTTTTGGCATATCTTCACATTGTGATTTGTCATCCCATAAATTATGCAATGTATGTCAATTTTCCATGTATTATTTTTTATTTTTGTTAGTATTGCTTGTTTGATATTATGTGGTATTGATAGTGCACTCCTTGTTTTTGCAATAGTCATACCTTCGCACAACATTGTTGCTTCCTTATGTTGTTGTAGTGTTGATCGTTTCATCCATGTAGTTGCAATTTTGAGGTATGATTACAAACCCATTCTAAACACAATAGTTATAAAACTATGTATGGTTGGTACTTGTAAACCATGAACCAACTTTTGAATTTGTTTATAGTAAACCTCCATCCTCTCAATCTCCTCTTGCTTCATGTTCTTCAACTCCATGTATATTTGTTCATCATTTTGAATCTTTTGATGACGTTTGCAAAATGTCTATGTAGGCTCTGAAAAATACAGTTAGGAAATTCTAACATGTAATTATGGCATCAATCCAATGTTGTATCTCTTAATGTATAGCTAAATGCATTGATGATATACATTTCAAAAGTTTTTGCATTTACTTTTATTATAGAATTGAACAATTTGACATGAGCATCTAAATTAACAACTTTTTTGAAATTAGGATACTTAAGAGCTACCATGTTTGGCCTAACATAATGGCCATTTATATGATTAAGAATTGGTGCAATTATGATAATTGGTTCTTGGTATCCTCCTCTTGGATGCACCACATCTGCACTTTTGTACCTTCTGGTAGCCATTGAACTCATTAGTGGTTCTTTTACTTTACGGTATCTTAATTAGTTTATTATAAGCTTTTAAGTTATTCTAAATTTTATTATTCAATTAACTTTACGTTATACCTTAAGTTATTTTATTTTAAATTAATATATGTTATTTCAAGTTATACTTTAAGTTATTCAAGGTCATTATACTTTATGTTATTATAAATCATTTTATCTTAAGTATAATAACTTAAAATAATCTATAAAAAAAAGACCTAAAGTAAAAATAACTTAGAATAGAAAATAATAACCTATGAAAAATAATTTAAAATACCCTACAATATAATAACTACCAATAGCCTATGATTTTATAACATAAACTATCAAACAATAATTTATAATACAATAATCACCAATAGTTTCAATATAACACATAATAACCAACAATAACTTATAATACAATAACCATTAAAAACCATTAATAAAATAGCCATCAATAATCACCAATAAAATAACCACCAATGGTTTACAACAGAATAATCATTCAATAGCCATTAATAAAATAGCCACCAATAGCCACCAATAAAATAACCACCAATAGCCATTAATATAATAATCACCAATAGCCATTAATATAATAGGCACCAATAGCCATTAATAAAATAGCCGCCAGTAGCCACCAATAAAATAACCACCAATAGCCATTAATATAATAGGCACCAATAGCCATTAATATAATAGGCACCAATAGCCATTAATATAATAGCCGCCAGTAGCCACCAATAAAATAACCACCAATAGCCATTAATATAATAGGCACCAATAGCCATTAATATAATAGCCACCAATAGCCATTAATATAATAGCCACCAATAGCCATTAATATAATAGCCACCAATAGCCATTAATATAATAACATCAATAGCCATTAATATAATAACATCAATAGCCATTAATGTAATAGGCACCAATAGCCATTAATATAATAGCCACCAATAGCCATTAATATAATAACATCAATAGCCATTAATGTAATAGGCACCAATAGCCACCAATATAATAGCCACCAATAGCCATTAATATAATAGGCACCAATAGCCATTAATATAATAGGCACCAATAGCCATTAATATAATACCAATTAATATTCACCAATATCCACAACAACCATTAATATAATACCAATTAATATTCACCAATATCCACAACAGCCATTAATATAATACCAATTAATATTCACCAATATCCACAACAGCCATTAATATAATACCAATTAATATTCACCAATATCCACAACATCCATTAATATAATACCAATTAATATTCACCAATATCCACAACAGCCATTAATATAATAAACATCAATAGCCATTAATGTAATAGGCACCAATAGCCATTCATATAATAGCCATCAATAGCCATTCATACAATAACCATCAATAGCCATTCATATAATAGCCATCAATAGCCATTCATATAATAGCCATCAATAGCCATTCATATAATAGCCACCAATAGCCATTAATATAATAGCCACCAATAGCCATTAATATAATACCAATTAATATTCACCAATATCCACCAATATAATAGCCAACAATATCCATTAATATAATAGTCACCAATTGCCATTAATATAATACCAATTAATAATCACCAATATCCACCAATAGAATAGCCACCAATAGCCATTAATATATCAATCATTAATAAACATCAATATCCACCAATAAAATATCCATCAATAACCATTAATAGATTAGTCATTAATAGTTAGTAATAGAATAGCCACTAGTAGGCATTAATAGAATAACCACCAGTAGGCATTAATAGAATAGCCACCAGTAGGCATTAATAGAATAGCCACCAATAGGCATTAATAAAATAGCCACCGGTAGCCAATAATAGAATAACCACCAATAGCCATTAACATAATAATCCCTAAGAGCCACCAATAGAATAACCACCAATAGATAGCCACCAACAGAATAACCACCAATAGATAGCCACCAACAGAATAACCACCAATAGATAGCCACCAACATAATAACCACCAATAGATAGCCACCAATAAATAGCCACCAATAGATAGTAGATAACCACCAGTAGATAGCCACCAATAGAATAACTACTAATGGCCATTAATAAAATAATCACCAATAACTATTAATAAAATAACCACTAAAAAACATTAATAGCCACAAATAGAATAGGTACCAATAACCATTAATAACCACTAATAACACTAATAACACTAATAAAAGAACAACCAATAGATATATATTAGAATTGCTTAAAATTGCCAAAAATAATCCAAGGTGAAATAATTTATGATAAACAAAAATAACTTAAGGTGAAATAGCCTATAATAACCTAGATTGCCAATAACAACATAAGGTGAAATAACCTTTAATAGCTAAAAATAACTTATAATAGTTGCAAGTAGTTTAAAATGAAATAATTTACAATAGTCAAAAATAACATAGCGTAGCCAAAAAAACTTAGAATAACTGAAAATAGCCTAAAGTGAAATAAGCTAGAATAACAAAAAATAACTTAGAATAACCAAAAGTAGCCTAGGGTGAAATAACAAAAAATAACCATTTTTTTAAAAATAGCCATAAATAGTCGTAAATAATGTAAGGTGAAATAATTTAAATTAATGAAAAATAGTCATATAATAATTGAAAGTAGCTTAACATAGGTAGTATTATTATATTAACAAAAAATTTATCTTTTTTTTTTCCCCCAAAAGAATGGTCATTGAAATGTTATTGAATAATGGTATTCAACTTATTTTTTGTCTAAATGATTTTAAACTTTCAAAAGGAAATACATGTAATTATCTACATG
>Ga0209208_10003075_pt1 | contig 23999 bp, 15 predicted proteins | sample S1TSphfallax_3_FD_187694 | JGI IMG/M metagenome (GOLD analysis project Ga0209208, IMG submission 187694) | Host-associated microbial communities from peat moss isolated from Minnesota, USA - S1T2_Fd - Sphagnum fallax MG (SPAdes) (version 2) | ecosystem: Host-associated > Plants > Peat moss >...
ATAAATGAATTCCTAAAATTAGATCCATCATATACAATTGCAATGCCCATCACCTTTGTTGATCTAACCTTTATTTGAACCTATAGGTCAATTCATAATTCAATTTCCAACATTAGCTCCATATCATCCATTTCCAATCACCAACACCTTCATTGATGGAAGTTACAAGATGTTAATCACCCCTAACAAGTTTTATCTAGCACTTTGTTTAGACATGTCGTTTTGTGCCCTACATGGTTTTGCTTGAGCTTGTTTCTTTGCACCTTGTGTAATTTTAGAATCATGCAATTCTACCTATTTTACAAGTAGAAGAAAAAATTAACTTTTCTTTTGTCCCACATGTTTAGCAATCCCATGAACCCACACCTTCACAAAATGGGCCAAAAATCTTACTTGTAGCATAGTTTTGGGCATTGATAGCAAATTATGCCTTGTTTTGTTTAAGCTCTAACTAAGCATGTAGTAATCAAGCCCAATGATAGAACCACAAGGCTCCATGCAAAGGTCTCATTCCATTTTCTACCTTTTTAACATTGGTCTAACACCTAAACAAAGTTCATTAGGGCATTTAGCATTTTCAAGTGGAAACCTATGTGTCATTAATTGGGTTCATCCATCAAAGTCCAAATGCGTGCATTTATTTGGGCAAGACTTCACCCAATCCATGTGGTGAACTAAAAGCTTTCAAAAATCCCACACAATCTTAAATTTTTTTGAAAATTTTGAAATTTGATCAATCATAATGATTAAATAAAAAAACCTTTGTTCAAGTAAAGTTTTTTTTTTTCTATCAATTTTGTGATGTAGTTAGTGACAAACATCCCAAAAAACAAATTCACATTAATCATCAATAAATTTGTTGAATATTATCAAAATAATAGCTAAAACCCATGTGGTAACATTTTCCCCATAAAATTCAAGAAAATTAAACTTTTTAAAATAGGGAATTACATTATATGGGTGCAGTCACACTAACTGAACCACATCAAGTGTAACTAGTGTTTAGTTTTTCACATTTAAAAGTGGTAATTTAATTTGGTGTTGAAAGTATGAGAATGTTTTATTATAATGTTCATAATATATCATTGGAGCATGTGAATTAATTTGAAATATATATTATGAATAATAAGCTTTCAAAAACACTCATTAAATATTGTAACGTGTGCCTTTTAGCACTAAAAGGACTTATAAATAGACTTCAAAACTTTAGAAAATTACATATATTTGAAATCTTTTACATAACTTTGACATAATAATATAAAGACAACTGTAAAAAAATTTGAAAATTTTTAAAGACTTTTTAAAGAATATTTAAAAAAAAATTCCCCCAAAAGTAGTCCCAAAAGCAATAGGTGTGGCTTGTGTTATCTTGTTTGCACCCATATCCCTTTTTCTTCCAAAATGGAAAGAATGCCCAAAAAACATGGTTTTCAAGCTACAAAGGTTTAAAGGATAAAATTATAATACACCGTATCATATATATATATATATAACTTATGGTAAAACCATGTTGAAATTTTAATGCATTGTAAAGTTTTGGATATTACTTAGCCTCCTCATTTGCAATCATAATTTGGGGCATTCAATAGGTTGTTTATGAAAAAATGTGTGGAAGTTGAATTTCTATAGTTTCCAAATCCTTGGAATATTAATTAACATTGTTTAATAAATAAAAATTATTATTAAGTTAGTAATATCACATTTAATAGTGAAATGCAAATCTATCACACTTGCCCTTAGAAGGAACAAAACCTACATGTTGATATTAATGGCAAGGGTTCTATACAACCACCATAATTTCCATCCCAAGATCACAAGCACAAAAAAGGTGTGAAAATAAACCTTTTTTTAGATCAAAAGGACAAAAAAAAATGCTAAAAATCTTGATGATGATTCAAAAGATGAAGATTAAGATCATATTAAATCATCTAGTAATGGCAAGTCAAATAAGTCTGAGCTTAGTGATCAAATAGTTGAAAACCTTAATTTGAAGAGGAAAAAGAAGTTAACCAACACCAAAACTCCAATTCTTCAACAAATGTTTATATCTTCCAAAAATTGGGCTGGAGATTCAAAGGCTCAAGCTACCAAGCAAACAACAGAAGGCAATAAGAAATGGTATATGTCAAGTATGAACTTCCAATTTTTTTATTTTCTTTTTTGTTTTGCACTTGGGTTAATCCTTTTGAGCCTTACTCCAAAGTGTATATCTACAAATGTCATCAATTTCCCCAAAACTCCCACTCTTGGGCAATTCCCAAATCACCATCAACATGAACAATAAAACAAAATTCAAGAAGAATTCAAAATTCAAACCCCCAAATGTCCAATGGCCTATTCATATTTGTAATGCCTTGTAATCCCAAAAACTTTGTAACTACCTACTCCCTTAACAAGAACATACAGTGGGACCCATTTTCCAATGACATAGGATATTACATAATTAATTAAATATAAAAATGCCACAACATCATGACAATATTTTCCACATCATTTGAAGTAGTTGAAATTAAGTCATAAACTAGATTTGCGTATTTTATTACTTGAAAAAATGACAGTTCGATAATCCACGTCGATGTCTTATTTTTTAGCACACATCCAAAAACCATAATAGGTGAAATATGGGCAATGGAAAATGGATGAACTATGTCTATTTTGTAATTTTTCATCCATCACTCATATAAATGATTTATTCATACTTATTCCACGTAGATAATGAAGTTGTAATATACGATTGTGGTCATTGATAGAATCATTCAAGAGAACTAGTCATTATTTCCTTGGTTGCAAAGGACAAAATTTCCACTAATGCACTTGCATTTGTTGAGTCAATTAGTCCTTAGGTTAAACTCACCTTAATTAAGTCTACAACATTCAATTAGGGTGTTTTACTACTTGTATTTATCTAGATAGTTACTCTTCAAGTTGAATTCACTTCAATTAGGTTTTCAACAATCTATTAAGGTTTGTTACCACTTGGGTTTTTTGACATTGTCACTCCTTGGACCTCAAGGTAAGTCCACCTTGTTGGGATTATTTTTAATGAATCACCTTGAAAATCTATTACAAACATTACACTCTTATTTTGCCCATTTGCTTTAAAAGCATTTGGAGTTCACAAAACTTATGGAGTTCATGTGCATAAAGGTGAACAAATTTTTTTGGAATGTGAAAACAAGATTGATATCAATTTTGAGCCCCACAAAGAGGGTGATGACAAAATATAAAATTTTATTGGTGAAGATGGCCTTGTATAGCCTTACAAACTAGTAAGCCAACTTGAATTGTGAAAACTTGTGTGATATGTAGATTTTTGCTTAGACTTGCTTGCATCTTGCCATTTTTAGAATCTTTGCATGCTTTCATTGAATTTACACAAATGAGAAATGATTTTGTATGTGACTTAATGGAAGCTATTAAGGTATGTCAAAGTGTCAATGTATTGTGATTAGATTTCTGAGTGCAAATATGTTAAAGTAGGCCAATCTATGATCCTTTTGAAAAAAATGAAATGGCAATAAAATAAAATTTAATATAATAATTTTTGAATTTTAAAAAATTTAATGATCAATACATGAGGATGTTCTGTAACTTTAATATAATAATATTGTGTTTTATTGTCTTGATATGCATTTCAATATATTTTTGAAAATGCAAGTAGATGCAAGTGGGTGTCCCAAATTGGTTTCAAATAGATGAAATTAGAACTTTAATTAAATTTTTAATAACTATGAGTTGATGGAACATAAACATCTATTAATTACTTTCACCTAATATATGCCAAATATAATCAAATTTCTAACTTAAAAGTAAGTCTAGCACATTTTACTTGGTTAGTTTAAAACCTATTTATTACATATTTTTCTTACACTAAAGTTTTTGAAACTTGATATGTAAGTTAGTATAAATTTAATGAAGTGCATGATGGTTTCATAATGATACTTGAAGAGGTTTTGAGTTTACTTTCTTACATTTATCTTAAAGTACTGTAGTGTAGATGAATTTTTGTTGACCTATTTTTGCATGTTTGTTCCTTTCAACTTCATAGTAGACAACTTTTGGGTCTTCAAATCATTGTTAGAGTTGAAACACATGAAAACATCTAAATATGATGGGTATTTGATTTGAATTTTGAAATTTAACATTTGGCTTTTGTAAATGACTAGCATATTTAGGAAGTGCATCGAGATTTGGAGACTAGCTTTTTGTCATATGTGATACAAGATGTCTTTGTTATTGTTAAATTACTACTAAAATACTAGTGCAAAGGTAATACCTTAAAAAATTTCCATTTACTATTATTATTATTTTGTTCATGTGAGAACATAATTTCTATGTGGTTTGGAAAAGGTTGGAAAAAAATTAATTAGGAAATAAAAATTAAATTTGCAACCCATGGTGTCATGGATGTTCTTGAGATAATGTATCCCTAGTATTGGTTGTAGCAAAATAATGATGCATCTTTTGTCAAACACTTTGAGGTTCTTACGATAATTTTTTGTTATAGAAAAACCCATAAGGTGGATGCAAAAAATGTTATGATACAAGAGCTTTTGAATGTTAGTGATCTTGACTATAGCAAAAAGGCATGTTCAAGCTCATAATGAAATAAAATATAGCAACATGCATTGGTCCCCCAATGTCACTAGTTTTAGATAAAGGACTAGTTTAATCTAAAATGTGACACCTAATGACAACTTCTTGGATATTAATCTCCAACTTCCTTGAGTATGGGAAATTGGTTGAATTGACCATGGTGCATGTAGTGGGTAATGTGGAGGATGAAAAATGCCTTTCAATTGTAGCTTTTATGAAGTGTTGTGCAATAGGCTCACTACCCACTTACCAATTGTTGTGCGCATGTTTGCATAATAGTTCTATGTTTTGCAAAATTTACCATATGTGGAATGTATTGAGTAATGGAGAGTAGTGTGTCATTGATATTGCTATGATGATTAGGTTGTAGTGTGTTTTGTGGAGTTGTTGACCATGTTTTTGCAAAAGTAGGATCTTTCTAGCTTGTGTTTTTTTGTTTGTTAAATCAATGGCCGCTTTACAAGCCAAACATCTTTATCTCCATAATTTTGGCATTTTCTGCTTGCTCCCCACAATTTGATTACAATGGTTTCTCTTTGCATGAATTTTTTAAAGTTGTAATTGTATGCTAAATTGGGTGGTTTTATAAGTCACTTGTGAAAGAAAGGCCAATTTTAAGTGTTCAATTCCTCCACAAGCTTGTGTTTGCTATTGTTGTTCCAAACTTCATATGTTGTTTGTGCTTTTTGTTGAGATAGTTTACACTTTGTGATAATATGAACTTCATACCAATTAATCTTGTAGGTCACTTTTGTTTTTATAACTTCTTTTAATGCATTCAAATGATTGTTCATCACTTGAAAACTTTACAATTTGTCCCAAGTAGTTTTCTGAGATTCCCCAAAAAAAACAAACTCCAAATTCTATTGAAAAAATAGCCCAAATTTTTTAAAATTCATTTCAATGATAGCCAACTATTTCCACCTTTAGATCTTGAGGAGGGGCCAGAAAATTCACCTTCAGAATTGAAATGGCAGCCACATTGGAATAAATAAGTGTATTTCTCAGGCCAGATAGAACTCTTAACACCAGCTTGCTTTTAGCCAGACCAGCACCAAATGCACTTCAGAGGTGGACCCACTGGCTCTTAACAATAATGAAAGAGAAAACATTGCTAAGTAATGTTGCCCCTAATTGCACAAGTCTCACCCATTTCAGGTTCTAATGTATTAAGGAATGGGTGCACTCTTGATTACTTTGCAGAGTAAGTAAGCTGGCAAGCAAGCCCATTAAGGGGGAATTGGCGCACTTTGTAATCAGGGGGGAGCGTCTATTCCTATACCCAAAATATTTTGGGTCATTAGGGTTTTGAACATTGATGACTATGTTAAATTATAGAGTGTGGCAAGGACATGTAATCAATTATGAAAACAAGGTCAGTTTAAGGTTTTCTTTTTTCAGTTTTGTGAGGTAGGTGGACAAGAAGAGGACTTAGCCAAATTTGGCTATTGGTTACAGATAAGAGCAGAAATTTTCTGAAACCCTGCTATGTATTGGTGACATGCAAGAACCTGTATTCTAAAACATGGCAATTTCAAGGCTTTTTTACCTCGAAATCTGGCGAATTTGGGGGACATTTTCCCCAAAAATCCTTTGAAGAAGTCTCAGCCCTTTTCCCCTCTTTTTGTGTGTGGCCAAGTGGCGAAATTGCCACCCAAAAAAACGCTGGGTCAGCTGGGATGAGATTTCTGCAACTTAATGAACCTTGAAAATTGGCATAATATGCCCTCAAAAAGGAGCTTCTAATTCGTTCCACTGGCTAAACCCTGGAATGTATTCTTCTTTTCCTTCGAGGACCTCAGCCCGGATTTTGACCTAATCCGAACTTCATCCACATACACTTATGGATTACCATCTAACAAGAACCCTTTTTCATCCATATGTCTCTCTATCCAAGCTTTCATCCGTGTGTCTCACTCTATCCAAGCGGGAAGGAACCCTATAAACCAGTGCGGGTGGGCATGTCAAACTCTTTATCGCCATCGCCGTCGCCGCTGTGTTTGTAGCGATGGAGTCCGTGCAGTGCTTCGGCCGGAAGAAGACGGCGGTGGCTGTCACCTATTGCAAGCGGGGAAGAGGACTGATCAAAATAAATGGCTGCCCGATTGAGTTAGTGGAGCCGGAAATTCTGCGTTACAAGGCTTTCGAGCCTATCCTGTTGCTGGGCCGTCAGAAGTTCGCCGGCGTCGATATGCGCATCCGCGTGAAGGGAGGAGGACATACTTCGCAGATATATGCCATCAGGCAGAGCATCGCCAAGGCACTCGTGGCTTACTACCAGAAATTTGTGGACGAGCAGTCGAAGAAGGAGATCAAGGACGTGCTCTTAAGGTACGACCGCACGCTTCTGGTAGCTGACCCCCGTCGCTGCGAACCAAAGAAGTTTGGAGGACGTGGCGCTCGTTCTCGTTTCCAGAAGTCTTATCGTTAAACCAAGGTAAGGTTTTGGAGTTTTGTTTTGGTAGGACGAAGGGGGAAGAGAAACGGCACGGAGCTAGGTATTATGGAGGAGAAGATTGGAAGATACATATTATTGCTTGGAAGATGCGTTGATTGTCGGTCACTCTATTTATCTTCCTAGTCGTGGTATAAGACATGCTGGGAAGCTTGAGCTTTCTGTTACAATGTGCAAGATCTTCTGTAAAGGCATTCTGGAATTTGTATGTTGTTTGCTGATACCTTATTACCATTCACGATTCAAACAGCACCGGTCTTCACAAGTTCATGCTATGTGTCTACATCCCTGGATAGTATGTATGACAAGAATATACACTGTATAGCAGTTCTTTGGAGCACACTATGAGCCAGAACGGATTGCATTCACTGGTTAGGAATGCCAGAGTTTATGAACCCTCAAGTGGTTCAGAAACCATTTTGTGGCACGTTCAATAGAGAACAGTACCAATTGTCCTGCTTTGCTGTTTAGAACATTCCAACAACCATCTTCCCCTTGTAATCATGCATCAGCTTATGTAGTATCCTGTGGGACTGATTGAATGGTCATTTGAAGGCAAGGAGGTGTGTCTTGAGCTCCTGCAAAACTTTTTGTGAATGGAGGGAGCATTGAATGCCGACCTTGTCATACTTCTGATAAAGATTTGCCATCCAGCAACTAGAAGAGGGTTGTAAAAAACTTCCAGAAATTCAAAGAATTAGTGGCTCATGAGTCTTGAGTTCACTTTTCAGGCCTTTGTGTTTTCAGTGATATTTTACAGGTTGCTACTCTCATACCCATTTGTATATAATGTATGTCTCTGATTGGTAGGTTGCCTACTATTTGCAGTAGTAATAGTAGTCATTCTCCTACCATTTGGTATCAATTTCAGTGCAGAGGATAGTACTGAAGAGTCTCATGGTAATCCAATGCAATGAGGCAAGAAATTTATAATGAAGAAAAATCAATTTCTTGAATACTTGTTGCAGTTGGATCTGTCTTGAATTGTTGTCCAAATAGCAATTGAGAATTGGGTTTTGGCTGGGCGGCTTGAGTAGTGAGTTCAAGGGGTGGTCAATTGAGTTCTCATAACGTTGCCATGCTCTAACATTATAGTCTGGAGAACTTATGGTATATATACTAGAGAGTGGGGAGGACAGGCTGATTGTGTTAAAGCCAAAGGAACTATGAGAATGCCCAATCCCCCTTTTTTGCTATAGAACATTTGTTCTCAATTTTTTTTTTAAATTCAAAAACTCTCCTTTCTGATGGTTCTTTGCTGGTGCTTTCATGAAAACTGTCAGTTATTTGATGCTTGTAAAATACCTGTAACTGGTGGTTCTCTAGTTCTATTTTTTTCTCAAAAAAACTGGAACTGGGGCTCTTTGATTCTGAAATTTTTAAAGAACTAGAAGTGTTGGATAACTGCACGTCACTGGTTTCCACTTGGTCTAATGTTTGATTTGTTACTTGCTATTTATAGGTCCTTTCTGTTTCATTTCTATTTCATTTCCATTTCTTCCATGTTGTGTCCTCTTGCAAAGACATTTGGCAAAACATACAAGCACACAATTCTTCAACTTACCTTTTCCTTCAGAACAAACCCCCTGCCTTACTTTTTTCTTGGGTGAATTTGCACAATCTGCCAGTAGTTTCATTGTACCTTCTAATGATTGCAATGCCACATTTTAGCTAGTTTGGTGCATGGCAACCGCAGCATAAGACCTCAATTTTGCTTGCCCCTTCCAGCATACTCATAGTTGCTCCTCTTTGATACATTGTCCATGTCTTTTGAATTGAAACTGTGTCAAATTCATGAGGGAGCAACAGGTGCCTCTGAACTCTGCATTCCTTCTTGTTGTGTGTTCTTCACATTAGTATTCTGACTGCCGAAGCTTCACACTTATACAATCCTGCAAATTGATTAAAAGTCTTCTGTGAATCCCACAAATGAAAAGATCTTGCAAGCACCATGAGAAGTGTGCAACCAACTTCATACTCCAGTCATAATCTTCAAAATCCAGTCTGCAATCATAGCATGCAGACTTATGGACACAAATCCTTCATACATATACAGGCATGAAACTACAACCCGAAGTGCAGGACCCTGTGATCCTGTTCAAGATAAATCTGAATAAAGATAAAACTGGACTACTGGACAGCCCACCACCATCCACTTTAGAACTTGAAATTCACAAATTCCCAGTACATGTACTTATTGGTCATAAATGAGAGACAACTGAAAGTAATTTCATTTGGGATAAAAGACCTCAATCGCATCCATGAGATCCTGTGCTCAAGAAGAGTCCCAACATCATACCTTGAATGAGGATGATAAATTGGGAGGTTTGATTCACAACTCACCTACTTGACATCTGTGTATGGGAACAAATTATTAGACCCTGCATGCCCTGCTTAAAACACCCAAACAAAACATGTTTACTCCAAAATGTAGTATGAGGTCCTAGGGCCTACTTTGGAGCTACTAGGCACCTCATAGGACCCCTCCAAAAGACGTTGCTCTTCAGAACATCAATGCAGATCACTTCAAGCACAAATTCCACTGGTACTTGTGGGGAAGATGATACATCTTTGCAAGAATCTTGAGAGTACCTTGCAGATTTATTTGTCCATGATTTCTAGCAGCATCACATAGTATAAAGCATGAAGGCTGTTTTAAACTTCTTATGCATGTAAAGGGTAATTGAGACTGACCTAATGATGACAATACCAAAGAGATGACTCCTGTAAGGCAAGCAAACTCTGGAATAATTGCAACAGAGGGGTAGGGTAAACTTGGGAATGATCAAAGATGGAACCAGAGGTTGCAACTTCACTTCTGTCACCAGCATCCCCCTGAGTCACATGCTGTCCTTTCACATGATTAAGGGAACATTATCAAATCTCAATTAACAGAATTAAGCCCACCTAGCCACTTGTATGATGGGTGAGGGTTTAGTAGGGGCAATATTCAGCACATTGTCTTGAAAGAATGTCACAAAAAACCTGAACCAAATCCTAGACTAGGTTCAAGAATTCTTGATCTTAGAACCACTCAAGCTTTGGCAAGGAAAGAATATACCTACACATTCAACATTTCCTGCAGAGAGTTTGCAGACTTTTATCGCTTTCCCAAACCTTAGAGGTGAAGTTAGCACAGGAAACTCTCCCTCCAAAGACTGCTGCTTATTTGGTTTCAAAGGGGAACACCCACTTTAGCTGGGCCTTTTTTACTGTGAGAGAAGGTACTCTCTCAATACATAACACCACGGCAGATTGAATCCCTGGGTCATAAAGCAGTGAAGGGGCATAAGGCAAGGTGGCCATCCTTTAGTATTGATCCTCAACATGTACTATCCACCTTGGACCACTGCATCCTGAAAATGGGAATAGATAATGGTAGATTGCACTTCTGGAGATGTCAATGTGAGGAACCTCAAGGACAGGGAGAATCTCCTGGCAGATCAAAGCCAGTTGGAATGCTGGAAAGAACTTTTGGGGAGGTGCCAATTATTTGCAGCTAACCCTGGTCCACTGCCCTAACAGTCTGCAGCAGAAGCATATGATCTTGTTGGCTCCCCAATAGTTTTCCTCGTCAATTATACCACCACCAATTTTTGAAGAGCTATCTCAAAGCCACTATTTTGGTCAATAATCATTTCTCCAAAGGCAAAACTTATATGTCATCCCCAGAGCTTGCAGAGTCTTCATCATTGTCACTACCACTCTCACTGCTACTGCTCCCACTTTCACTACTCCCACTGCTCCCACTGCCACTCTCACTTGAGCTTCCATTTTTCCCTGCTGATTGCAATGCACCTGCGGCCTGTGCTCTCAATGCTGCAGCAGAGTCCATTGTGCCATCTTTTCCATCTCCATCAGCTTCATCATCTTCACTCACATCCACATCTTCAATTTCATAGTCACTATGCTCCTCCAGGACCTCTACAATTTCTTCATCACCGACAACATCAACTTCTTCAACTGGATCTGCCATAGATTTCTTCATTTTCTTTGCTTCAGGTTCAGGTTCAGATTCCAAATCTGCTTCCTGTTCCCTTTCAGGTTCTGGTTCAGGTTCAAATAGATCAATATCATCAATCTCAACATTTGGAGATTGCTCCTGCTCCTGCTTGGCATCTGAAGGAAAGGTTGCAATAGGAGATGCCTTCTTTGCTGAAGATTTTGAATTCCCAGTTTTCCTCTTGTTGTTCTTTTTTCCTGTGGCTGTTCCAATACAAGGTTTGTTTACTAGATGTGGGAGTACAAACAAGCAAAGAAACTAGGGTAATCAAACCAGAGACTCTTCAGAAAAGCATGACTTTTTCAGAGAAAGCTACAGTCACTGACATACAGAAACTGATCATCAAGTCAGAAGGAAAAGAGTCATTGTGAGAAAGTAAAGCAAGGTAGAATGTGTCAAACCTGGAGCTTCAGACTTGCCAACAGGTATGTCATCCGTAATTTGCTCCCGGACCTGCTTATCACAACATACTCAGCTTTCAATAAGAGAGACTGTTGCATGGTCAGCAATTGCTTCTACTAGCCAAGTTAGATGATCCCACATCAAGAGAAATGAAGGTCAATCCTGCATGTGTTGGGGATATTTCTGCCAGTTACAGATTGTTCCAGGGTTTTAGATTTCTACCTTTCTGGCTTGTTTCTTCTCATTTTGGGGGCTTCGGTCTTTCTATCTAGATACTCATTTGCAGAAGGTTGGCTTGGATGGTCATGCAAGTTTTACTCTTGCAAATTGTCATATGGTCTTGGCAGGTTCCTCTTTATGGACTGTAACAGTTTTACTCAGGTGCATCCTGAATGTGCAATGAAATACAAAACAGCTGTCAAGATCCTCAACTTTCAGGTTCCTTGGCAAATTTTGTTTAAGACCCAAACAAAGTACCCAGCTTGCAAATCACCTCTTAGCTGACACAAAGTGTCCCTGCAGTGATTTCTGGGGTGTTCCTGCTTTCTGTGCTTAGTTTGCTGCATTTCGAGTCTGGGAGAAAACTCCAGCACTTCCCTACTTGTTGCAATCAAAGGAAGATAAAAGGTACAAAGCCAGCCATGCACAAGACGATATGTCCTTACCACATGAGCCTTGAAGGGGTTTCTCTCTGATGGAGCTAGTGCCTGCACTGCTCCTGCAGATCCATTCAAATGTACAGGAGATGAACGGGATGGTTCCAACCCTGAAGCAGAGGCTGCCGCAGCTGCCGCGACTGCAGAAGCACTCTCGCCTGGCAACCTGACATGTCTCAGGCTCTTTACAGCTCGGTGCAATCGCTCTAACCGAAAGCTTGTTCCATCAAAAAAAATAATTGCATCAAGGTCTTTACAGTCCTCACTGTTGCCTTGGAATGCAACTTTCGGCTTCCCTGCCTGATTGTTTGAAAATTCAACAGTGACTTTGTTTTCAACACCCTTGTGGAGGGTACCCGGGGTTCCAGTATCTATGGAGGCTGGCTTAAACTCATCTGCAAACAGGACAAGAAAAAACAGGAGAAACATTATTATTCCAGATTCATGACCATCATCTGATCTGCCTCTCCACTGAATAACTGCAACTCCTGAGCAGCAACTTGATGATGCTCAGCAGAATTGCAAACAATTACACAAGTCTGAGCAGACGGATTGCCTTCAACAGTACTTACAAGGTCAGTAGTATCACCATAACTGAAACCCTAATCTTAATTCAGCATTACCATTAGACATCAGAGAAAAAGCATGGACAAGAGAACGAGGGATTGAGAAAAAACAAAGAGAGACAAAGAGAGAGTGAAAGACTTACATCGCAAGGTATAGAAGCGACTGGAATTCTGTTCCGATATGGTGGGACCTAGTTTAAGTCTGTACCATTTATCAGCGCGCGGGGCAGTGTCTGGTTCTTGCGTTTTAGCCATCATCTTCCCTCCTCTTTGTGGATTCCCAAACCTTCCTACCCCCCTTTCCTTCTTTCTGCTGCTCTTTCCAACCTCTCACTCTATCCACTGAATCTCTTCAGCGGACCATCTCCTCCTCATCCAAACTGCCGACGATGCTTCAATTCTTCCACAAATTGTCACACATCTCACACAGCAGCGGCTGCTTGCAAATCAAAGTGCGTAGAGAGAGAGAGAGAGAGAGAGAGAGAGCGGGCTTTCGCTCTCGCTAACTGCAAACCCTGACCACTGCAAGCTCCAAACGCTGACTAGAGCACATTTTTCTCCCCAACAACACGACATGTCAGCCCTAACCCTAATTTAGCTTCACTTGATATGCAAACTTATTTTGTGATTGAAACTCTGGCTTGCATTCCTGTTTTCTTTGACTTGATCAAATCTAAAACCTATAACATTTACATCGTTTGTACTAGCATTTTAAAACGTGGCTAAATTTCGCATCTTGGCCAAACAAATAAAATAAAATGAAATGGGGGAATATCCTGTTGCAGATACTCAGGAAAAGTGAAGAACTTTCGATTTTCTTTTGACAAAAACTTCAAAACTTTCGCCAATTTCGGACCCAAGTTCTAAGTAAGTAGGTCAGATTCTGCCTCCTGGTGAATCAATAGGGCAAGGCTGGTTGGTCAAGCCCTAGGGTCTAACTGAGGTAGAATGGTGGCTTAGGTCACAGACATGGCCAGGGATGCAGTGTGTGTGAGGGTGGTCATGCCGCTTTAGGTCATCCTTAGGGCGAGGCCTACCTAAGGACTTATGAAGAGGCTGAACCTAAGCCACATCCTCTACTACAAATAGACCAGTTCTGATTTTTGTAATGCAGTTGGAGGGCACATTACAAGCCAAAATTGTGCCTTTTTTTTGAAGGGTGGGCATTTCAAGAAACATAATGTTCTCATCCAGAAACCCCCTATCTCAATATTAATTGTCTTCCTATGATATCTGGTTAGTATATGTCAGGCATGGCAGGGAAAAAACTAAATGCTCGATAAAGCCCTCCCCTTGGCCACGGGCTTTACCAGAATGGAGCCCAAGCTTGGCTTGGGTAAAGCCCATGATGGCCCGGGCTTTACCCTACACTTATTTGTTTGGGGAGGAGCAAACAAGAGAACATTATTGCAACCCCACACTTTCTACGTGAAAGTTGACGACACGATTCCCGCGGAGGCCTGTGGGACCTACGAGGGAAGGGCGTACCATGCTGAGCCTCTACTCCCGTGTTGAATTCCGCTGGAACGCGGTGGGAGGTGGGTGCGGTGGTCGCCCGGTCTCCAAAAATACAGGCGGAAGGTGTAATTGCTGAACGCGCTGGAACCCACCGCCGACTATGGTACCCGAGTATGTGTCTGCCTCAGGGACCCAACCAAGTTCTGAGAAAAACAAGCCCAGAGAAGCCTAGTATGATGATGGCCATTCTGAACCCTCGAAACTCACCTAGCTAGTCTTATTAGCACTTTTCTTCAAGCACTAGGTCAGGTACTTAGCGTCTTTCATAGGTCAGATCTGATTCCCCGACCTAACGCGTTGCAGGCCGCGTGGACCGGCGAGGAGGCATATCCTTTCGGCAGTGCAGTGTTTGCAATTTCCTCGCAGCATTGGCTCCACTTTCCTTTGTGCTCTTGATTATACATATGGTCAGAACCCCAATTGTTGTCCATCTTTGTAACGTGTTTGAGCTCTCGTTGCACATCTGACACAAGTTCTTCTCACTTATTTAAGAAATCACGTTGAGTGCGCGAGGGATCCGAGTCTCTGTTTTTTTTTTGGGGTGCGGGGGTTTCTTTTCGGAATCTTAAGACGGTGTGACACAAAAACTTGCAACAAGGTGGGTAGAAATGAGGTGACAGTTTTGTAGACTAGTACTGAGGAGCGTAATTCTATTTTTCCACTAGTTTGTAGCGAGAATTAATAATTTGCAGCTCCTAGATGGCAGAGCAGCGGGAACTGGATGTGGTAATCATCTCTGCACAGGATTTGAAGAATGTGACAACGTTCGGGAAGCAGAGTCCGTTTGCGGTGGTATGGATCCACCCAAGCGGGAAAACGACGACTCCAGTGGCGACTCACGGGGGTGTTAACCCCTCTTGGAATGCCGTTGTGAAGGTCCTATGTGAGCAGCGTCTGATCGATCAAGGGAATGGGGTGATGACTATCGAAATCCTCAACAAAGGTTCCATTTCCAATACACAGATTGGCTCGGTTACTGTGCCGCTGTCGCAAGCGATTGCACGGGATGCTGACAAAACCAGGCCAAACCAACCAAAATACATGTCATTTCAGGTACAGACTTGCAGCAAGACTGTCGTCCACCCATAGTGCTCCGATCAGCAGAAAATGTAGAACTCTTTTGCATTTACTTTGCGCTAATTGTGAGAGATCTTGGCGTATCCATGTGTGCAGGTTCGACGTCCATCAGGGAAGATCAAAGGTGTGTTGAATATATCGATGAAATTGGAAAATTCGAGAGCTGCACCTCAAGTCGCTGCAACACAGTATGGAGCTGCTGCACCAACAAGAACAACAACAGCAGCAGCTGCTGCTTATCCAGCAGTCGGATATAAACAACAGCAAACAGGCAACTTGCAATACCAACAATTATATCCACCATCGGTGCAATATCCAGCGGCACAGTATGCTCAAGGATTGCAGTATCCACCACAATTTGCTGCAGCTGGACAATATCCACCACCTCAGTACTATGCTCCTCCTCCTCCAGCTTATTATCCACAAGCACCAGTCTATGTTCAACAAGTACAAAGACCTTCTGGAAGTGGTTTTGGTGGTGGTTCTGGGCTGGGACTTGGAGCTGGCTTGTTGGGTGGTGCTGCAGGAGGCCTCCTTCTAGGAGAAGCTCTTGATGGTTTTGACCGTGGTGGAGGTGGTTGTGGTGGTGGTGGCTGTGGAGGTGGTGGTTGTGGTGGAGGTTGATTGTTTTGTGTGAATTCTTGCACATAGGTATATAATCTTTCCTTCCTACCAACCATGTTTAGGTACCATTTGGACTCTTGTATCTAAAATGTCTATATGGGTCCACTCGAATTGCATGATCTAGAAGGCTTGGTTTCAATCACATAGTATCCTTTTCTTTTGAAGCCAAGATGTTTTAATTTTGGGAAGCTTTTTATTTTCCCCTCCAATGTTTGTTTGATTCTTTCAGTTGAGTTGCTGTAACTAAATTGTTACATATGTACAATTTTTCTGATCATTAATGATTTCAATTTTTCTTTGATTGTCTATTTTTGGTTTCAAAACATTTGGATATCATGTGACAAAAGGACTTTTTGTTTAAAAAAGAAAAAAACTATCTCAGATTTTCACAGTACAAAGTTGTTTTACCATGAACTGTTTTTCCATCACATCACAAATTGAGTTCCACCCAAGACAGGCAAAAGATTATGAGCCTCAGTGGAATAAATCAGGCTCATTAATCTTGTTTTTGAAGGTTGGCATGTTGAAGAAGGATGATGGGATTGTCAGTAAAGAGGGTATCAAAACAAGTGCCTGACCATGTAATGGCTTTGTCCTCACACAAAATCATGAAAAATGATGCAAATTTTGTCTAGCATGGTTAGGTAACCCATTTAGGTTTTGAGTAGGTTCCTATCACCCTTGATGGCAATCTAGGGATGGGTACAAAACATCACATCTTGATCCACACCACCATATATCATTATTTCCAATTGCCATAACCAATGGACAATATCATGGGTATCATAAACAGCTAATCTTTTTTATCCCTTATAAATCGTCACCCAAGAGATTTCTGACATAAATCGTTGGGCTCATGTGACTATTGTGCTTCTTTATTTGGTGTTCTTTCCCTCTTCAATACTGCCTCTTCAAAACTAATCATCTTATGCTTAGAGTAAAGCTGGAAGGTGGGGGCAATTCTCAAAATAAGGGCCTAGAATGAGGCGATAGTTGAGTTCGGACACACATTTTGAGAATGTCCCCCACCCCATTGGCTTTACCCATTGGAAAACATGAACTGGTGGTTATTATGAACCTGAACATACATAGATTGTGAGGCATAGGAGGGGGAGATTTCTTATGCCTACTCCATAAGAGTGTCAAGGATTATGCCTACTTATCTTACACCTATGAGTAGGCATAATATCCCTCCCTCTCTTTTAAGGAATGAGCGTGATATTTCTGAATGAAAACACTAAAAAGATTAAGTTGTAAATCACATAGACCTAACCTAATATGGAACAAAAAGGGCATAACACATCAGCTTTTTGCGTTCCTGATTTTGTAGGACAAAGTAAACATCCCACATTGCACATTGCACCAAGTGGATCAGGGACCAAATTCCAATGTCACAAGCTTACTCAAAACCTATTTATATTGACCAAATTCCACGGGGTAGATTTAAACAAGTTCGTTTGCTTATTGCACTTGTATTTGGATGCAAGGGGATTGCAAAAGGGAGAGGGCTTTTTCTGTAGTCCCACAATAAAAGATGGGGAAATAAACACACTGCACAGATCGATCAAATTTTAACTGGACTGATGATAAACTACAAATTCTCAATAAATTATGTACTGTTTCCACAGCCACCATTTCTTTGGCATTACACTGATGATTCTGCCATGCCAGCAAAATCCTTCGTATAAACTGCAAACAGGCAAAATTGCACTTTTGTGTGCAAATGAACAGAATTACAAATCAACTGATCAAACTAATTGAATTCTCAGCAACTACAACTGAAAGCAGTTGCTTTGCTGCAACAGAATACCTGGGCAGCTACAGCAATTCCCTGTCCAATAAGTTACTTATTTTGACTCTTGGACTTGAGCAGCTGGATTTTGAGTTTCTGAGGATTTTGGCATATGAATATTATTAATAGGACAGCAAGCACTGTCCCAGCTGTGCTGTCTATTTATGTTTTTATTATGTCTCACAATTGAATGTTTGTGTTTGAGGTGTGCAGGTTTGAGTTTGGGTAATGAAACTTTCAAGTGTATTCAATCAGTGGTTGGGTGTTCCTTTTTTACTATTTTTTTCCAAAAAATTGACACATTTGCTCCCAAATTTTCCAATTTTGACAAACTTAAAAATAATTTAGTTCATGCCAAACCTACCCAAGTACCATGGTAGTTTTTCCTAGGACAATAGGCTTTGACATGTCACACATTTGCAGTAAACTTTGCAATTACATTCAGTATAGTGTAAAATATGTGATGTATATTGTGGTATATATTATACTAATATCAATATTCCTTGTATAATCCTTGTGTCAATTACACTCAAATATTTGGAATAATTGACATTACTGTAGTACATACCACAGTAAATAGCACACAATTTACACTATAATGTATGAAATCACAAAGTTCATCTCGCACACGTTTCAGCCAAGGCCTATTCTATGACTGTAGTACTATACTAAATTATGAAGTTAGTGCTTGAGAGTTTCTTTCGGATTTTTTTCATGACAAGAAAATATTTTTCAGAATTCTTGGAAATTCCAAAAATAATTAATCAGTGCGTAACCGGACTAGGTACTAGGGTAGAGTACATTCACAATCTGCAATATAAAACAAAAAAGTTAAGCTATTTGTTTGTAAGTAATATCTCCCTTTCTTGACAAACAGCACTAAACCAAAAACATAGTAATTTCAGGTTTACATAAGTTTGCACTTTCTACAATTTTGACTTGCATAGTTCTCTCTACTGCATTGTCAGCACACCAAAGCATTGTATTGTAGCAAAGGCCTCAAGGGTTCTGCAAATGTAAAAATATTTTAAGACTATTGTCAAACATGAGTCAACTGCACATGCAATCAACTGTTCTGCTTCCAACCTATAGTTTACAAATTGTGTTCAAATTATGTAATTTTTCATCAACAGCAAAAATATAGCTTATTATGTAGAAATCTTGCAGAGGTCACTCCTCCTATATTTTAAGAAACACTTGGATATTAAAAAATATTTTTAAGTTTGCTATGAAATCATGATATATTTAAAATATATTCTTGTATAAATTACCCTTTTTTTAATAAGTTGTACTTTATATATTTTTACATGTCGTTTGGAAGAAAATGAAAGTGACCTCCCCAAGCTATAGACAAATGATAAACAAAAATAAAATAATTTAATATACCAAATTTTACTAGGCCACTGAGAGTGCTACATGTATAATATTTTTGTAGGAGTCTAGAGTGATATTTATGTAACAAAAAGATGGCTTACCCCACAAGGCTCACTATGCTCTTGACCTTGTTTCAAACCAAAGCCAACTTCAATCTTTTTGAGAAAGCAAAAAAAAAGACTAAAAGTTTTACAAATCCAAAAAAATCATTCAAAGAAGAACACCAAAGGTTTCATTATAAAAAAGTTAGAACTAAATTTTTTGATCCATTTTAAAACCATTAACTGAACAAAATTGGTTTGAACAATTAACCCATAGACCACCATTAATTTGAGGACATATATATCTAGATAAGTGCCAAATAGACAAGTGTCCATATCTAGATAGGTACTCAAAACTGAGTTCCTGGTTCTATTTATGTGTTGAATTGGAATTGAGAATTCTTTTTTTTGTAAATATTGAAAGAAAAAGACTAGATTTGGGGGTTAACCAAAAATTAATTGACAATTAACCACCATCCAGAACCAGACAGAAACCAGGTCTGATTTTCAGAAATGGAACTGAAATCAAAATTGAATTATTGAAGAACTGGACCTGAAACCATATTCCCACTACCATTTATGTGCGAAGCTGAAACCAAAATCAAAACTATTCTAATTTATGTTTAGAAATTGGAACCAGAGGTGCTTCATAAAAGTAAAGAACCACCCAACACTGCTGTTAACCCAACTACTCTCAATTGTTTGCAATATAACTCTTCAAATTTCTAGTGCTTTCTCTTCAGATTTTAACCATCTTGTGGCGCACAAAGTGCCTAATCCTTGCAAAACAGTCCCACTACCAAACAGTAGCAACTAGGAACCAAGTATGGGGCCAGAAAACAGTAGATGACCAGTGGACAGAAAATATTTTTCCATTGTATTCCTGTCATTTAGCTAACCACAGTGATTAATTAAGTAACCATTTGCAGGTATTACAGGGAAAAAAAAACAAAAAAACAAAATGCAAGGTTTACCCAGTGTAAAGAAAAACCTTTTGCCCATTACCAAAATTAGGCAACTCTCAACTGTAGCCTCATGCAAGCCCTTGTTTTGGTAATGCCCTAGCCCTTGTGCTTTACCTTTAATATAAAGACCTAGCTTTTTTTTTTTTTAAAGTGTATTGGAACATCATACAACAAAAAAAATTGTCCAGTTCTCAAAAGAGCTTGAAGAAAATAATAAAGCCCACTTCCCATCTTGTCACTGCCATACTGCTCTGCAGCTGAGGTTGTTAGTTATTGCATGGAGTAAAACCTGCAACCTCATGCTTTACTTACTACTTTAAATACTGGTAAAATTTTGTTTTAAGTGTATGTGGGAGGACAACTTACATTTATTAAAATTTCTTCCTCAATAAAGGAGGCACCTTAACCCATAAGGTTCCTCAAATTTAGGGTTTTCGAGAGTTCTTTAGAGTTTTAGGGCCATTGCAAGCTTACAAATCCTCAAGGCCACATTCAATTTGGAAACCTCCCACCAAGAAATGCAAAGAAAGTGGTGGTGGGAGAGAGATTGGCATTTGGGTCGACTTCAAACGCTCCAGACAGAATTGCATTTGAGTCTTCTTGATATGCTCTTGAATTGTGAGAGGAGAAGGAGAGAGAGAGAGAGAGAGAGAGAGAGAGAAAACAATTGTCAAGGTTTGTTTTTCTAAGCATCAATGTCTGCATCATCATCAGTGCAGCAATTGCCACAAAATTAGTGTGCAAGATCTAATTCTTTTCTATACCACCACAAAAGCAGCAGCAACAGCTCCACCACCACATGGAGAAGAAGAGAGAGATCGGTTCAAAAGGAGGAGCTTGCTGCGGCTACCTGTCTGTGTGCACCCGCAATTCCATTTTACCCATCAACAGTACAACTGCACTTCTTCTTCCCAGAGCGCACCGGATAGAAGCAGAGGCGGCACTCAGAGATCACGGCAATTGCATGTAAGCTAGCTGTTGTTCCTCTCTGTCTACTGCACTTCTTCTCAGAGTAAGTGTGTGTTTTTTTCCCCAAAAAACCTTGACCTGAGTGATCTCTTCGCACCCAAATCCAAAGATTGGACACAAATCTATGCAAGATGCCATGCCTCCTCATCAATTGTGGCTTCTGTGTGATCAAGATACATGGTTTGGATGATGCTTTTGATCACTCCATAAATGATTAGTCTTTTTGGATGAATGCTGTGATGCCTCCAAGGATGATGGGCCTTTTTGGATGTATGATTTTGTGCCTCCATGGATGATGGACCGCTTTGAATGAATGCTTTGATGCCTCAATGGATGACAGGCCTTTTGGATGATTTCTTAGGTGCCTCCATGGATTATAAACATTTTTGGACGAATGATTTGATGCCTCCATGGGCCTTTTGGATGAATGCTTTGGTGCTTTATAGATGATGGACCTGTCGCTGAATCCTGATTTTTCCTCTCACAATCCGAAACAACATGAGCTGCTTCTACAGTTCGACACTAACTCAAGGGCTGGCTGGAGATCGTGTGTACCCAATCCACGTTTGTGCTTCTCTCTAAACCCCAAGCCTGTCTTTGATCTGTGATATATGAATCTGGCAGTTTAGGCAGAAGCTTAGCTTCCTGTAGTCTCTTGTGAATTCTGCAACCAAACTATAGAATGCTTTCATGTTGGTAAAGGAAACAACCAGCAGCTAAGAAGGCTTACAGAGAGGGATCTTTTTTCTAAGATCTTTTCTTGAATCTGGGGCTTTCACTTCTTTTGTGGGTCTAGGAAGTGTTGAGCTGTATGGGTAGCAATTGTTGAGCTGTGGGGACATGATGGGGTGTTACAGATAGAGGCATTGAAGGCAGTTGGGAGTTGATGATGATGAAGTGGTGCTAGCCATCAACTGGGTACCACCCTGAGATAGGAAGATTCACAAACCAGTAGGAAATCCTGGTTTTTTGGCAATTTCATTCTGTGTCCTTTTTGCTTGTGGATTAAGCAATTTGCCAATCACGTTAGTCATACTCAATAGCAATTGATTTTTCTCTGGCATCAAAGATCTGAAGTATGGAAACCATTCAGAAATTCACATTTCTTTTCAAACCATTGCCATAACTCTGTGTGAATTTGTGCATTTTGTTTGAACCATAGACTTCTTGTACTCAAGAAGACATGATGACATTTTCCTATTTTTGGTTAATGGAAGCTGTCTGGGATTGTGGGGTCAGAAATTATCTTGAGAATCAGCAGCAGTGGAGCTTGTCGCAAAAAATTGACTTGTGAGCAGTTGCTCATCAGTTGGGAAGATTTGGTTCCCAAGTCTTTTAATATGATTGTATACCATGCTCATGTACTTACTGCATAAAAACCTGTGTGGTTGTTGACAGGTGCTGATGAACTTCTTAAGGGATCTTCAAGAGCAACTGGGCATCAGAATTGTATGTTCCCAGGAGACACAGCCAATGGATCATGGTGGTGAAGCTACAATTATGGTAACAAAGGTATGTTCTTTGTGCTCAGATATTGTTTTGCCATCAATTCTTAGGTAGGTCTACTGCACTACATCTTCTTGAGATGTCTATTCAATTGGCCCTTAGTCTGCCTGTCCTTGCTTTGCACTGTGCACATATCTCTCTTTCTGCAGTCATTTGGAGTAACTTATCAGCAACCCTACAGTGAAGGACATTGTAAGACACCATGCCATGGTACTGTAGGGACAATGTCATGGCATGCACAGTTGTTAGGTTGGGGCAGAAATCTGAAATCCCTGATCTGCAGACAATTACAAGATTGCTATCATTGGGTCAAGTTTATTATTGAACCCATGGCAGAAAGCTTCCCTTGGCAACGAGTTGCAAATGGATTTCTGGGATTTAGTAATGATCTTTTGTCCATTTGTAAATCTGGAGCCAATAGTTGATACAAACCCCCACATGAAATTGGAAGGAATACCCTTTGTGACTTTCTAGGTGAAGAGGGTCATTTCTCTTCAACCTTGTAGAAAGAAAGAAGGGTAGTGATTCATTTTTTGCAGTAATAATCCTCCAACAATAGTTTGGTTGGCAGGTTTGCAGATTACATGCAACACTGATCACTTCGATGAATGTCACTCAGTAATGGAGTTCTGCTTATTGTTTGCTATCTGCAGCATGTTACACTCAGTCATGGTGTCACACATGATCAAGATGCAGTGAGTTGGTACTACTAGCAAACGAATTATTGTGTTTTTTGAATTAGGCAGTTGGATGAGCCATCCAAATATGGTGTGGTTGTAATGGATGAAGAGACTGGTTGTATCCATTGCTTTGTTGAGAAACCACAGCAATTTGTGGGCAACAAATTGAATGCAGGGATCTAATATCTCTCAAGCCCAAAAACATGACCATATTGAGCTGTGACCCACATCAATTGAGAAGGAAAATTTTCCCAAAATTGCAGCTGAAAACAAACTCCTTGCTATGGTTTTACCTGGCTTTTAGATGGACATAGGCCAACCCCCTGGTTACACTGTTGGCCTTTGCTACCTCGAACTCTTGAGACAGAAAACTTCAGAGCTACTTGCTTCTGGGACAACATATGTGGGTAGCATCTTAGTGGATGAGAGCACTGTGATTGGGGATGGCTGTTGAATAGGTATTGATGTTTCCATTGGTCGAGGGTGTGTGATTGAGTCAGCAGGCATCCATCTCTCATCTAACTATATAAAAGAATTGTGTCCGTCCGTCAGGCGATCCTTTCCCTGCCAAACAGGAGTCCTTTCCCAGCCAGGGTATTGGGTATCACTCAGTGTCAGAGATATCCCTCAGTGTCATGGGTATCACTTAGTGTCCGGTCTGTTTGTGAGGAAAACAGGGTCCCTCAGTGTAATGGGTGAACTCTTGGGTGGGTTCTGAGAACTCAGGGTATCGGTATCACTCAGTGTAATGGGTATCACTCAGTGTAATGGGTAT
>Ga0209208_10003076_pt1 | contig 23998 bp, 22 predicted proteins | sample S1TSphfallax_3_FD_187694 | JGI IMG/M metagenome (GOLD analysis project Ga0209208, IMG submission 187694) | Host-associated microbial communities from peat moss isolated from Minnesota, USA - S1T2_Fd - Sphagnum fallax MG (SPAdes) (version 2) | ecosystem: Host-associated > Plants > Peat moss >...
CCATGAACTGAACAAACTGTTGTTTTTCTTCTTCCTGAGCAAATGATCTGATCCTGGAACGCACAAAAAACTCCTCTCTGATGCATCATCATCTCATAGGTCTTGTCTCAAAACAAGACAAAAAAAACTCAGGCCTTGTCTCAGAACAGACAGAAAATCTCTGTTCTAAGATAAGAAAATGTGAGGAGGAAGAGAAACAACATTGTGAGGAGGAGCACCGAGACATGATTTGATGATGATGATGATGCGGGTCAGCTCTCTGTGCGAGAAATCCTCGAAGCAGGAAAGGAGGAAACTGCAAAACGCTTCCTTCTCAAATCAAGGAGAAGATAATTCATTCCAAGTTTGAGTAACAGGAAGATCGCTGGTCAAAAGCTTGCTTGCAATCGAGATCACAAGTTCGTTTTCTGTACATGATGATGTATGTGCAGTAAGTGAGAAACCTGAAGACAAGCAAGCAAAAGAGACTTGTTTGCAGTTGTGTTTTAGGTACGTATCCAAGTAAATTGCTTGCTTGCTTGCTTGCTGGTGCGAGGAAGAGAAAACACAGCTACTTACACACAGGAGTGTGAACTACTGTGAGCACCAAACCCTAATCCTTATTACATGCTAGCACGAAACCCTAATCCTTGTTCCACTCTCCGCGTTACCTTGAACTAGCGCTCAGTCTTCGTCGCGTGATTGTTAGGTTTCCAGCACGCAATGAGGATTGCAATGCGTCTTTTCTTTACAGACTAGGTTCTACGGGTTTGCAAAATTTGGAGAAAAAAATTTGTTGTTGCTGAAGGGAGAGAGAGACTCGCAGAGACGGACACAGACACACAGAGAGTACAATTCTCCTTGTTTTTTGATCTTGCAGGGTTGGTTTTGAGGTGGCCATTATGCATTGCGGTCGCCATGCGGTGGTGGGCAATCGCTCAACACCATTATGGTTCAAAGCAAATGCAGCTGTGGCGACACAAGGTGCATTTCGTGAGAGGCAACAAGCACCGCCGCCGCCTGGAGGAGCAAGCAAAGATGGCTGCCATGTCCGGATGTTGCCCACAAGCTGATGATAGAATGCTGCGGATCATTGACAAGGATGTGAAGCCAGGTCAAGACTATACCAGGTATGTAGGTTTCTGAAGAAACCACAGAGGAGAAAAAGCTTATGACACAAAGCTTAAGAAGAAGGCTGAAAAATTGGATTGGTCATGTGTGATTGTTGCTACAATATGATTGCAGGTGTGCTGTTGTTGTTTTGACTCCCAAATGGACAATCTGGGCTCTTGAGATTTGAGATCTTGTCTTGATCTAGCAATCTTTGGATTGGGTTGTAAGATTTTTGTTCATACCCTACAGGAGACCAGAAATTGTGAGGGGAAATCAAACCATGAGCACATCATGTAATAGCAGTGGGAGGAGCATCACAAGGTTTGAGGATCCTGGGGCTTTGATTGAGAGGGAGCAACTTCAAGAAGATGTGTTGTGCAATCTGGAGCCGAGAGATGGTTGCTTAAATGCCTCTACATACAGGTCTCTTCTGAAGAGATGGGCGGGCGCAAAGAATCTGGTTGAGGGCAGGAAAGTGCATATGCATATGATTGACACTGGTTTTGAGGCTGACATCTATTTGCTCACCGCGGTCCTGAGTATGTACTGCAAGTGTGGGAGCCTGATGGAAGCTCGCAAAGTTTTTGATGCAATGCAACAAAAGGATGTGATTGCATGTAGTTCAATGTTGACAGGGTATGCCAAACAGGGTGCCAGTAGAGAGGGGTTCAAACTGTATGAGAAACTGCAAGATGACAGGGTGAGGTTTGACAGTATCATGTATGTAAGCATTGTCAGTATTTGTGCCAGTCTTGGAGACCTGGAAAAGGGCAAGGCTGTGCACAGGGACATCACTAAAAGTGGAATCACAACAGACATCATGTTGGAAAGCAACCTTGTTCATATGTATGCCAGATGTGGGAGTATGAAACTTGCACATGAGGTGTTTAATAAGATGGCAGTGCAGAATATTGTGTCATGGAATAGCTTGATTGCTGGGTATGCTTGGAATGGGAATATTGTGCAGACCTTTGAACTTTTTCAGAAGATGCAGCAGCATGGAGTGAAACCCAATGCAAGTACTTTCATCAGCCTTCTTAGTGCATGTACGGGTCCTGCAGCCTTACTTCAAGGACGGTCAGTACATGCTGACATTATCAAAGCTGGATTGGAGGCAGATGTTCGTGTAGGAACTGCTCTTGTCAGCATGTTCTCCAAGTGTGGGAGCACACAGGAGGCTCGAGAAGTCTTTGACAAGATTAGGGGTCGGGATGTCATTTCTTTTACTGCAATGATTGAAGGATATGCTGAGCATGGTCCATACAGAGAGGCCATGGAGATCTTCCATCAGATGCAGCATGAAGGGGTGCATCCTGATGTAGTAACCTTCACATGTCTTCTCAAGGCATGTGCCAACCAAGCATCACTACAAGAAGCCCGATGGGTTCATGCCAAGATTGTGGCATCTACATTAGAGTCAGATCTTCGCATCAGGAGCAGTCTGCTAAACGCGTATACAAAGTGTGGGAGTGTAGTTGATGCATATAAGATCTTCAGCATGATGCCTGAAAGGGATGTGGTGACATGGAGTGCAATGATTGTAGGTCTTGGGCAGCATGGGCATGGCAGAGAAGCCCTTGAACATTTTCATAGGATGATATCTGAAGGTGTAAGACCTAATCAAGTGACATACATAGGTGTTCTTTCAGCATGTAGCCATGCAGGTCTGGTTGAGGAAGGACTTAGGTACTTCCATTCTATGACCAAAGATCATGGCATCTTACCTGAAGTTGAGCACTTTGGCTGCATTGTTGACCTTCTTGGACGTGCAGGGCACTTGGAAGAGGCTGAGAATGTTGTGAACAAAATGCCACAAACTCCAGCAGCTGTAACATGGGCAGCGTTACTTAGTGCTTGCAGACTTCACGGGAATGTCAAGATGGCAGAATGTGCAGCACAGTATCGAGGTAGGCTGGAACCACAAAATGCTGCAGTCTATTTGTCACTTGCACATGTCTATGCTACAGCTGGTATGTGGCAGAATGCCACATTATTGAGGAAGTTGATGGAGGACAGGGGTGTGACAAAGGAGCTAGAGTGCAGTTGGATTGAGGTGGAAGGGAGTACACACGAATGTGTTGCTGTATAGCCATATGCAAATTGGTTATCTTGACTTGTGTAAGGTTGGAAATAGTTGTTGTAGAGTAGGAAAGAAATCTGCCACAACAATATGGGATGAAGTTGAGGTGCTACTGGGATTGTTGTGGGAACCTGATGAGAAGACATTGGGAAAAGACAAAAAACAAAAAATCCCTTTCTCCACCCCAAAAACCCAAAAGATGAATACTAAGCCGCCTTGAGTGCGTGCTGAGCCTTCTCATGTGCTGCATGAAATTCCTAATACCAAAACTGTTTGTGACCATTTTTAATCTGAGCTAATACCCCATTATTAACTGAGGGTACTTATTTTACTTTCTCTTGCAGTCAACTCTTGAATTTGTAGACCTAGCTTGGTGCACCATCTTCTATTCAATTCACTGTCAAAATGCACCATTGCTTGTCAAGGTGTGTGTTATACTCAAACAAGTAAGCAGCTGCTTATCAGTTACCAAAGATGAATCACATATCAATATATACAAAATACTAAATCAAGTAACTGTGAATTGCATAAACACAGTTGAAAGAATTTTACATTTGAATATTGCAAGAAATACTATTGATTTAAATCTTGCAGAAGTGTAAGTGAGATTGCAAACAAATGGGGAAGGGAAACAAAGGATAAACTCCCTAACACTTTGCAATGCAACCCATATAAAGTAAATAAACACATCTCTGTTGCTTAAGCACTAGTGCACTTCAAAGATGATTGAATTGAGTGCCTTAATAATTGTTCTACCTACAACAATTGATTTATTTTGATTGTTATTTTTGGCTTTCATTATTGTTTAATTTGTGTTGTTTTCCAATTTTCCATTGGAGGTCATCCTTATGCTTCCGATTCAAATGTTTTTGTGATTACATCACATTCTATTATGGTTTTATGTTTTAGTGTGCACTTTCTAAATGTCGATCCTCCTTTTATGGTGTACCAATTTTTTATTGTGACTTCGCAACTTAATTGAAGTCGAGAGTTAAATCACATTTCACAAGCTTTCCTCCTCTCATTGTTTTGCATTTTTTTTCTTCTTTTTGTTATTATATTTTTTATTTACATACTTGTCCAATCTTTATTAATTAGCTTTTATATTTTGTAGGATGTGGAGAAGATACAAGTTTGATTTGTTCAATTGTGGCAAGCAAAATAATTTCATTATTTTTTATTTGTTTTTGCTTTATGTTCACATGTTTTGCTACTATTGATTTCTTTGTGTGGTTTTTTAAAAAATTATATTTTCATTGCATATTCTAATGTGTTTGTGCATGTGTAGGCTGCATTTGCACATAAGTCTTTATCACTTTTTTTTGGGTGTTTTTTGGTTTGTGTTGCTTATTTTTTGTTTTGTCAATATTGAGGTTTAGATGTTGGGATTTATTATTATTCAACTAATTGTTCAAGTGAACAATTTTTTTGTTCTAGTGATTTATATAAATTTTCCATATTTTTTCTTTTATATATTTTTGTATTCAATATTTTGTTGTTGTTGATAACCTAGTGGTTATAGTATCTAGAATTATGACGGTCTTTCTTCATGTTATTTCACTTCTTGACATTGAAAAGGCTAATGATGATCTTCGTGATTATGGTTTGGATTGTGATAAATACGATTTTGCTAACAAAATTGTTTATGATGCCTTGTCTAGCTCTCTTGTGAAAGTTCAAATTTTTATATCCTTCCCAATATGACAAAATTCTTGACAAGCTATCAAACCTCGAGCATGATGAAGATGACTTTCTTCATTTGTATTTCAAAAACCTTGACCCAAGGATATTAGACATGTGAAGGTTGACAATATTAGGAGAACGACAAAACATTTTCAGTTTTGGGTCAAAATGACATTTGATGCATTGAGGCATTACAAGAAGTTGAATACCTAAAAACACCTAGTATCTCATAAATCGAATCTAAATAATCTTATCAATTGCTTTTGTAAGTTCATGGTGGAAATGATGAAAAATGACAATCTTTACCCCCAGTAAGGTTTCATTCTAACTTGCATTCATTTCTTTACTATTTTAATGTCATTGGTTGTTATAATATGATTATAATTCTGAGAAATTATTGATTTATTTTATATTTTATTTCAATATTCATGTGAACATATTTTGAGCTATTGAAAAGGTTATTATAATGACAAAAAAAATCAAATGGTGATGTGATTTGTAAGTATATTGCACAAAATTTAATATTTGCATAGACCCTATGTACCAATGAACAAAAGTTGTTGTCAATTGACTAATTAAAGGATTAATTATCATTGGCCTTAAGAGAAAGGCCAAAAACTTTGATGTTATTTTGCTTGCCAAGAAACATTTTGACATTAACTTAAGAGAAATTTCAAGTGAACAATCTTGAATGTGTGATTTTAAAGGTTTGGTTATCTATGCAATGGAAGTTTTGACATTTGTGGTGTTAATAAATTTCAAAAAAAGAAAATGACATTAATTTTTCCTTTCATATAAATGGATTTGATGTTTATCAAAAGGTGATGTATTTTAATTTTTGTTTGCCTTTGCATTATTAAACATGATATGTTTGATAGTTGTTGGTGTCATTTGCAAATTTCATTTGTTTTGGTTTCGATTGTTCATTTGCATGTTCAATTATTTTGTTTGTCAAAATTTTGTCCTTTTGTTACATGTTTACTTTTTGAAATGTTGAATTTTTTTAATGTTTATTAACAATTGTAAATATCAATAGGGCCTAAGTAAAAATTGAACTTTTGATGTGAACCATTTGTAGTGCAAATGTTCACAAGCCCCCTATATATATTATTATATTATCAATGTTGTGGAAACATATGATGTTTTCAAAACACAGCAACTTGAATGACCAAATTGAAAGCCTTATCCTTTCTTTTACCCCTAAGACCAAGTTCAATGTAAGTGATCAATGTTTGTCTATGAAAATGTTAGTTAATATGAACATTTTATCTTTATTAAGTCAATAGTTGAATGAAAACTTATTAGAGTTTAAATGTCAAAAGATTATCAACAAAATTAATGGTGTCATTACCATCACAAGGACGATAGTAAATTTAATAAGTGCAAAGTATGTTTAAATAATTTTTAGGCATTATGATTCCCAAGCTTTTTGACATATTCATGTTCTTCAACAAGAACCTTCAAAACATACTCATCATTGACCTCACCAAAGATTATTCTACATGGTTTTTAAGAAAATTTGTTTCATATAAATATAGTGCACATTTTTTTTGTTCTATTCATCTACTTTTATAATTGACTTCAACATTTTTGTAAAAAAAAGGTTCAAATGATTCACTTTCATTCATTGTGATCAAACATTTTTCAAACAAAAAGAATGACAAACACTTTAATTTACATTTAAAATATATTTCCATATATCAACTTTGAATTTAATAATCATTATATTTCCAAATTTATCATAGAAGTGAATGATAATTTTGATATATATTTTTTGAATTTGAGGTTGAATTATAATCTATTTTATGCAATGTTTGCATTAAGTACAACCAAAGACTAGTTGTGTTGACACACATTGGTGGGCATCAATAATTCCAAAACTTGACAAATTGCAATATTGTTTTTCCATTTTTAATCCAAGTTTGATGGAAAGTTAATTTGAAATATGCAAAAATCATTGAAGGATTGATTTAACCTTTATTTTCAATTTTGGAAATCTTGTATTGTTTTTTATTCAACTTTTTTTGTTCAATTCATTCATTTGAAATTGATTATAATGTTTAATTTTTAATAAACTTGTTAGGTGTGTTAGTTTAGTTCCTTAGTTAGGTCTTAACTAATTAGGGATAAATTGGGTTAGTTAATCTTGAACCAGTTCTTGTGTGAACATAATTTGAGATATTTGCTATGAAATATAATCTTGTCTTGTGTGACTTCAAATCACTTTTGGTGATTTGAGATTCTAGAATATACTTTTTGCTTTGTAGTTTTATTTGTTATACAAGTGTGTTGGTTTTCTATGTTTTGGGTTTGGATTTTCACAAGTGAGTTGGTCTTTTGGTTTGGATGTGATGAACCATTCAAGGTATTTTTATGTTATGTGTTGTGAATGTGGTGACAACAACGGTTATAGGCATCGACATAGGAGCGCCTAACAAACTTCAAAACTTTTGTGCCACACATGTATTCATACATAATACATTTGATTGTTTTGATCTTGAAAAACAATGAATAGAAACTCACTGTTGTTTAATTTGTTGCAACATTGAAGTACTTGGAATTAAGATTAAATTCAAAATTTTGATATGATGAATTTTATATGCACGATTTTTTTATTTCATGGTGAATGTTATAGTAAGCACATTATCCAAACTATTAAAATCTAATGCCAACTTAATTTTTATTTTCCCATGATGGTTTGAAAAATCATCCTAGACTTAAACACACCAAGGAAATTGCTAAACTTTAAATGCATCACGATGTGCAAAACTTGTTGAAATTTGATGTGATTATATTATTCATTATTTTTAAAAAATTAAAGATTTGAAATTGCAATATAACCATGAACAAAATTAAATCAAAAGCAAGTTCAAAATTGCAACTTAAAATCTAACGTCAATTAATAAAAATGTGCTTTGATTCAGTTCAAAGCAAACCCAATTTGAAATTTGATGGAAATGTGAAATCAAAAACTTGATAGAAAAGACAAAAAAATTTAATAGGTGATAAAAAATGAATTTTCATGTATGTTAATTATTAATAATTCATATTTGGTTTCTTGTATCAAGTTTTGAGCCACATTGCATGAAAATCAAAATTATATGAATTTGCATTTACAAAAATCTTCTATTCCCACATTAAAACTTATTATTATTAATATCACTTCATATTAAAACTTTAATTCATAATCTCCTTAAGCTAAACACCTTCCAAAAAAATGCCATTGATTTTCACCCATTAAGAAAAAATAGGACCAAATTCCTAGCTTGCAAAAACAAATTGATAAGCAAGAGTATATTTTTAAAATAATCTTTAATCAACTTAAAATTAGAAATCAAATTGAAAAAAATACACACATTAAAATCAATGCATTGAAATTTAACAAACCAATTACATCTCAAATCCACGATACCACAAATGAGATTGCATAATTACTACAATTGATATCTGCATATTATAACTTTAGAAACAAAACTAGTCCAATTGTGTCTTTTGTATTCTTGTGTTTCAATCTATAGATATTTTCTTTTGATGAAATTATGCAATTAAAATTTAGAAAATCACAAGTGTTGATTAGATCAACTGTTTATATTATTAACCTATTTCAATCCCAAGACCCCAATTTCAAGAAATGAAAGGTCAAAGAGTATACTTGACAACCTTGCACACAATTAATAATTCAATTGCAACTAAAAGTTCAAAGAACATAAAGACTTTGGAAAAAATTGAAGACCTTTGTCGGATTGTATGCAATGGAAATGGAAATGTGAACATGAACTAATTCCTTGTTTTTTTTTTAATCAAACTTTAATAATACAAAGTTAGTGTGTATGCTTCACATATAATACATGTTTTGTGTGTAACACTCAAAAGTTGAAGTAGAAAATATGCACGTTTATGAAAAAAAAATCTTTTGCTTCCTATGAAAATCTTGCAATTTTTACTTGTGCAACAATGTTACAAAATCCTTACCCTTTTGCAAGAAAGTTCATGATTTTAAAAGGAACGACTTAAAATCAAACAATTTGAAAAGTCCAAAAATTAAAGCTTTGATGTTGTTGGATTTGTGTTTCAATTTCTAACTTAATCAAAATCAAGAAATCAAAGATTTAAAAAATGGAAGTTAAAGGCATAAGCATATACATCTCCTTCACATGATAACTTGAATGTGTAGTTCATATATATAGAGATGGGCGTTTGGATTCAATTTCTCTTTCTTCATTCATAATCTTGTATATTGTAAACTTTATGATATTTATAAGGTATTCATCAATATTAACATTATTTAAAACTATGTAACCATAACCATCAATTTTCAAATGGAGGTGAAGTTGGGGATGTCAGGGTTTTACTATGAAATATTAATTTTTTTGTAACATTTGTTTGTGGTCGGAACCCATTTCAAAATGTGAATGGGGTTTTTGCTATGTTGTGAGTTTGGAAGGTGTATCCCCATTGCTTGTCTTTGGAGCCTCGTGTTTCGTGTTATAAAATCAAACTCATTTGCAAAAACCTTATTCCAATTTGTGTGCATGCATGTTTTTTTCATGTGCATGACTTTGTTAATTTGGATAGTGTTGGGCATTGATTTAGTAGCACATGACAAATAATTCAAAAGACCTAAGTGAGAGGAACATGGTTTTAGTCGATGAATAAAAATAATGTTGTTTGTGTAAGATCTAAAGAGTTGTTTTGCATTCTTTGTGTTTGAAGGTATTGGTGGAACTATCTATATAACAATATGTGTGTATATTTCAATGTGATCAAAAGTAACCCTCCAAAATGGTTAGGTTCTACTTTGGCTATTGACCAAAAAGCAAATTGTCAATAAGACAACGTGCACATTTGTCATTCCATAAATTTTTGGATCAATGGAGCAAAAGTTATGAAACTCCAAGAGAATCCTCCTTTTCTTTTGGACTTGGAGCAAATTTGACTAAGTCCTCTTGAAATGATACTAAGTCCACCTGCTTCACAAAATTGAGAAAAGCAAAACCCTAATTGTGAGTCGGAGGGGGCAACTACCTAGGTAACTAACATTCTTATGGGTGCCTTTGGTCTCTCTAGATTCCCTTTACACCCTTTTGACCCCCCACAAACGCCTAACCCTTATATGTTTTGAATAAACAATAATTTTTAATTAAAAAAAGAAATAAAATCCCGGACTAAAAAATATGCATAAATTAGCTCTCCTCTAGGCAAAATAGCGAGTAACAAATTACACAAACCGTCTATTCCTTGGATGCTTTGAGTATTTGTTTGAAGTTTTAATTTTAATAAAGAGGTAGGTATACATCTTTTTTTGACTAAATATGGATAAATTCCTCTTGGAAACAAAATAAGCAAATAATATTAAAAATCCTTTCTCTCTATATAATACATATACATGGGTTGAATGAAAAGACTAGTCCTACACATATTTTCACATATTTTACACCATTAAGTTCTCTTGAACCCTAATCCATTAACCACCCACCGGCCTTAGGAGGGGGGGAAAAAAAAAACAGGGGGTAGAGGAGGAAATCAAAGTGTACCTACCAACACAATAGGTAATAATACCTCTTATTTTATTTTATTTTATTTTCATAAGTTGTGTTAGGTAGGGATACCGTAGTTGCGAAATAGCTTGCAATTTCTTAGTTCAAATTGGGGGCCAAAAAGAAGAAAAAACCAAAGAAGTTTGTCCTTTAGGACGAAGCAACGGGCGAAAGGCCAAATTTTAACTTTTTAAACAAACTAGGCTAAAAAGGACACCCTTTCAAGCCGCCGTTGGTTATTAGCAGTTGCAACGGCAATTCCCATTTGGCAATTCCCATTTGTTGTTTTTTGGAGCTGACGTGGTGGTCTCCAAGGGCCGCGACAAGGACCGGAACGGACGGCGGAGTTCCGGGAGGACGTGATCACACGCAACCGCCACCCATCACCGAGCGGCCGTTGGACAAAGTCACTGAATGTGAACAGGTGCCAAATACCCAAAGAAGCGTTTAACGATCAGTCGATTGACGTGACATCACGTCAGTTCAGATTTTGGCCCATTTCTTTTGTCATCTGGGTTTTAGGGTATAGGGTTTTTTTTTTCTCTTTTTTTTGGGTTGTCTTGGGGACAAAGTCACACCAAAAAATAGGAACAAACCGAGGTGCCAAAAACCGAAAACAGTTTAACGACCAGTCCATCAATTGACGTGACGACACGTCAGTTTTTAACCCATTCCTTTCCTCTCTCTAATTCCTTTTGGCATCTGGGTTTAGAGTTTTTGGGGAAGGGGGGGGTGAAGACAAGGTCATACCAAATGGGAACAACTGAGGTGTCAAAAACCAAAAGTTTAACGAACATTCGATCAATCGATGTGATGACACGCCAGTTTTTTGACCCATTTGTTTCCTCCCCTCAAATTCCTTTTGACATCTGGGTTTAAGGGGGTTTTTTTTGGGTGACAAAGACACTCAATGGGAAGAACCGAGGTGCCAAAAACCAAAAGTTTAACGATCAGTCGATTGACGTGACATCTCGTCAGTTTTGTGGCCCATTTCATTTTCCTCCCCTCAACTTTTCTTTCGGCATCTGGGTTTAGGGTTTTTCGTGCGCTGTTGCGCGTACCAGACGGCTGGCGCTTGTGCAAGCTCCCGTGAAACTTGGCAACTCCGAGTGCTCTACAGTTGCGATTCTCGCATAAAACTTGCGTGCGTATCTCGATCGCATCCATGTTGTCGTGGTGGTGGTCTTGATTGTTTTGTTGTGGAGAGAAGAAGGATCGGTTTTGGGTTGTATAGTTTTTTTTGGGTAATTAGTATTTTGGTGGAGGAGAGATTTTTGCGTTTGTGAAAGAAGAACTAAAGGGACACGTGGAGTTTGATCGCAAGAAATTGAGAAGCGGAAATTTGTGCTGGTGGCTGATTTCAGGCCAGAGGGATTTGGCGGTTGTGTACATTCAGTGTTTGAGTCTTGGGATTTTTGTTTGTGGGTTTTAGAACAAACCCAGTTCAGCGGAGTGAAGAAAGAGAGGAGAGCGAGGAGGAGAAGATTTAGTGGGGTTGGAAGGAGCGTTGGGTTTTTCTGTGTGTAGTGAGTGATTGTGGTTTTGGAGGAGGAACGGGAACTTGAAACCAGATTTTTGGCTGTAGGGTTCGAGGTCAGAAGAGGACTACAGACGGAACGAGACTTTTTGGGTGGGTGCAGTGGGAATTTAGAGAAGGCCATGCAGATGCAGAGGTGCGCAACGTGTTGTAAGGGTCAGGGACCTTCTAGCTTCTTGGCTGCAGGTTTTGGAGGAAAAGGATTAGGAGGAGCTTCTTACCACGTGCATTTTTTCCCCCGTGGGACCTCTTCAGGTGTGGTGAAGGCTCTACAGTTTTCAGGGAAGCTGCTGCCAGGCACGCATGATGTGAATCCTCTCTTTCAATCATGGGGAAATCGCCACTGCCCCTGTGCATCTCAGCCAAAGGTTTAGTGAAGCCTCTCTCTCTCTCTCTCTCTCTGTGCAGGGCTTTCTGATAGCCCCTCAATTGGAAAATTGTGTGGAGAATTCTCCCATTTGATGAAGAGCTCATGCAGATTTCCAATTCAGTTGTGATCTGTGTTCATCACCTTCTTGTTGGACATGCCATTATGGCTTTCTCCCCCTTTGCAAATTGCTGTTTGGTTTGTATGAGTGTTGGGGCACACGACTGAGGGCACACGACTGACTGTTTTGCAATGACCACAACACATGCAGGGTTCTGCAAGATATGCACTCATAGAGCATGAGCTTATGACATCTGCTGGTGAGGAGAAGAAGGCGGGAATAGAAAGATTGCAGTACCTGGTTGAGGAAATTACCAAGCTAGGAGACAGTCGAGATCGGATGCACCGGGTCCTGGAATATGCAAGCAAACTTGGCTGCCTACCTGCTGAGGCAAAGATCTCAGCAAACCGAGTCATGGGTTGCACAGCACAGGTTTGTTCAACTGGAGGGCTTTTTTCTACCTTACAAATTGTTGGGATTGAGTGTTTGCAGAATTGTTGTTTACTCGCTTTGTGTATGCTAGAGATTGTACTCAGCCATTCTGGCAGCAATTTCAAATCAATGAGTGTAAGATCTAAGATGTGTGAGGGCTCTGGAATGTCCTGCAAAGAAGCCACTTGCATGGCACTGTGGGCAAGAGCTTTACCAGTTTCTCACAGATCACAGAAACGGCGTACAGGTGTGGCTTACGGTGGAGCTCACAGTTGATGGAAGAGTTAGGTTTGCAGCAGATAGTGATTCTGCTGTAACACGAGGACTATGTGCCCTACTTGTGGAGGCACTCAATGGGGCATCATCTCAAGAAGTGCTGGCTGTGCCAGTTGATATGCTTCGAGGATTGGGATTTGGCATGGAAGCTCAATCACGCGGCAACACATGGCACAATGTACTTATTACTTTGCAGAAACGAACAAGTATGTTGGTTGCCCAAATGGCTGGTTTCTCACCTGTTAAGCCTTTTCCCTCAATCCTTGTAACAGCTGATGAGGTGACTGCGCAAGGTGATTTTGCGAAGGCACAGGTAATCAGAGTTTTTCTCCACAATTGTCTTGCTACCCAGCGTACTTTTAGGTCATGCATAATAAATAACTCGGTTGCTAGTTTTTGTTGGTCACCTAGCAGAAGCTGTTCTTCAGTAGCTGCATCTCCAGTTTGTCCTTATTGCTTCAGATTGTGTGCACATGTTGTAGGTGAGATACTTGCAACCAGATGTCTCAAAAGTGCATGAGCTAGCAGAATTGCTGAAGCAGAAACAAATTGGAGTTGTTGCACACTTCTACATGGATCCTGAAGTGCAAGGAGTACTTGTAGCAGCCCAAAAGCTATGGCCCCACATCCACATCTCAGATTCATTGGTGATGGCAGACCGTGCTGTCACTATGGCAGATGCGGGATGCAAGTACATTGCAGTATTAGGTGTCGATTTCATGTCTGAGAATGTGCGTGCCATCCTTGATCGTGCTGGGCATCAACAGGTTAGTCATATTTTTCCCTGACTTCTTTGATTGCTGCTAGAGGGATGTTCCAGTTTGCTGCATTTTAGCCATCCTTAAACCACCTCTTGGGTGCTTCACAATATACTTATTACAAGGATATGTTGGTTGTGAGAGTTTACACATTACAGGTTTATAAGTTGGTTTTGGGAGAAACTTTGCAGGTGGGTGTATTTCGCATGTCAGCAGACCACATTGGATGCTCGTTGGCAGAGGCAGCCGAAAGCTCAGCATACCTCCAGTTTTTAAATGAGGCAGCTGTAACTCCCAAGTCACTGCATGTGATATACATAAATACGTCACTTGAAACAAAGGCACAGGCACATGCTCTGGTGCCCACAATAACATGCACGTCTTCCAATGTAGTGCAGACAGTTCTGCAGGTTTGAGTCCTTCACAGCTCTTGGGTTCAACTGTTTGTTTAATTGGTAGCAGGATTTGGGTCTACTACTTGTATATTTGCAAGAAACCCAACAGATGTTATGACAGATTATTATGTAGGTTTTCGACTTGTATCTTTTTCTGATATTGATTTGCTGTTTGGTTTGTGAGCTGATGAGTTATTCCAACCATGATTGGAACAGGCATTTGCCCAAATACCAGATTTGACAGTATGGTATGGTCCTGATTCATACATGGGTGCAAACCTTGCTGAGATGTTCCGGCAGATGTTGGCCCTGAGTGATGAAGAGATAGCAGCTGTTCATCCTTCACACTCCAGATTGACAATATCTGCACTTTTGCCCCGCCTTCACTACTTCCTGGTCTGATTTCATTCTCTTGGTTTTGTATAGCTTGATGGTACTTGTACCAAGTTCTAGGTTTGGCTATGTAGAAGTGTCGCTATTAATGGCTTCCTTAAAGGGCTTGTAAAGTGCTTTCTGTTTTGGATATTTTTTGCTGATTCTATGTTGCAAAATGCTGTCTCTTTGTATGTATGTGCAGGATGGAACATGTGTGGTACATGATTTGTTTGGTAAGGAGGTAGTTGATAGAGTACGAGAGGGCTATGGTGATGCCTATCAGACTGCACATTTTGAGGTCCCTGGAGATATGTTTGCACTGGCCATGGAGGCAAAACAGCGAGGCATGGGTGTAGTTGGATCTACACAGAACATACTCAACTTTATTGAGGGTCGAGTCAAAGAGGCCATAGGGCGTGGTTTTGATGATCGTCTTCAGTTTGTGTTAGGAACGGAGGCAGGCATGGTTACAGCAATTGTAGGAGGTGTAAGCAAGCTTTTAGGTGAAGTCAGTAGTAGAGGTACAAAAATTGAGGTAGAAATTGTATTCCCAGTTTCTTCAGAAGCCATTAGTGCGACATCCAGTGCACATGGTACCACAGGGTATGAGTCAACTTTAGTGAAGCTGCCAATTGTCCCAGGAGTTGCCTCTGGGGAAGGATGCTCTCTCAGTGGTGGCTGTGCGTCATGTCCATATATGAAGGTTGGTATTTCTTGCCTCAGTTTTTGCTTCTATTTATTAAATTGTACATTTGCATCATCAGTCTTCCAGGTTCTGTATAGTATTTTGCAATTGTTGTCAGCTTCAGAAACAAGCGCAGCTACTGATTGATTTGTATAAGTGGGTGTGCAGATGAATTCTTTGGATTCTCTGATGCAAGTCTGTCAGTTACTGGGAACTTCAAATGACAAGCGTTTGGCAGCCCATCAAGCTAGGGTGTTCACTGCTGAAATAGCTGGCCAAACAGTGGGAGACCTAGGCTGTGAGCCCATTCTTCACATGCGCCATTTTCAGGTAATTCTTGTCGTCATCTTGAATTGATTGTTTTTGTGTGAGTTTGAAAGATTTTCTTTGGATTTTGAATTGAGGATTTTGAATTAAACACAGCATCCTGCATTTGCAGGCGACAGGAAGCTTGTCAGATGCATTGGTACAGCACATCTGCAGATCCGATCAACCTATCAAGCAATAGTGACATATAGACAACCACATCTCTCTGGAAAATTTCTTGGAGGGCAATTGTATCATGACACAATGTAAAATTCAAGATTCCATTCAGGTGATTTAGGTCTTTCGAGATTTGAGACTCAAAATGTGGACATGCTGGAAGTGGATTGATATTTGCAGAAAATGTAGACTAAAATGGTGTGTGCCTTTGATATCCTGTAGCATGGGTGAGTCACTGAGTACCTGGAGTGACCTAGATTCATACCATCTGCAAACTGTAACATTACTGAATCATTTGGTGCTTCTGGAGAGGTTATCAATGGTGCTCCCAAAGTGTGAGACGTCAGTGGAAGAAAGTGGCAGAGAGATTTTTTGAGGCTGTGGAGTCATGTGAGCTTTCCCATCAGAGCAAAGCAGATTGGGCTAAGTTTGTATTGTTCATTTGATAGAGAGTGAAGTAATAGTTTCTATATTATTAGATCTGACTGGGGCTGGTTGGATCTAAGCCCAATATTCATGTGGAGTCCTGGAGTTCACAATAAAGTCTTTTTCGATGACAGATTTACATTTGAACCTGACATCTTGTGCATTTTGAGGAGAAACTCTGTACTTGGGTAGTCTTGTGTGTGCAACAATTATGTTCGAGATAATGCTCACATCAGTGAAGGTTATGGAAATGTTCTTCCAGAAGAGATACTGGGGCATAATCTAGAAGTGGTAACCATCTCTATAGGAACTGTGTATTCTGTGTGAAGAAAAAAGTGTGTTTGATTGCACAGGTACAGGCTCCTAAATACAGTAAGAGAAAATTAATGGGATAATGACATGTAGAAGCAGGTGGTGTACTCTTGAAAATTTTATAACAGACCACAGGCATTACAAGAGAGGCCATTTGCCCCAAGCTAATAAAATTTGAAGTGATCTGAGGTACCCAGTATGCTTACGACATGGTAAGCAAATATGTAGGAACTGCTAAAACATCTCAAATTATGCATAAACTGCCCTTTCCATATATACACATGTTTTCAATTGTCATACCTGAGCATTTCATATCAACTCTATCAATGAGGCATAATGTGAGCCATCATATGAAGCCTGATATAAGTGTCTTGTCTATCAGGTATCAATGGTATATGGCAGCTGCCTCTGCATGTGGTGCCGAATTCTTTGGTGTAGAGAGAGCTAATGATGATATAAAACAGTGCCAGATTCTGGAATTGATCTTTCTCAAGTCTTCAAAATGGCTCTCTGTAATAGCTGGAGGTGTTTGAAGGAAGATAGCTGACTCCCACCAAAAATCCTCTAAATTTTTGGAAACCCACAGTTTCCAGTTGGAGAAGAGTTTCCCCTTCAGTTTGTCTTTAAAACCTAAGCATGTTGGGTGACAGGAACAAAGCTCATGCGAGATGCTGAACCATGTCCTCCTTTATTCTGGCTTCCATGCAGATGCGGTGAATAAAGGCTGATCCATCCAGCCAAGAGTGAGGGTGCCATCCTCTTCACTTAAAGTGTAACCATCAGGTTCAAACATACGGAGGAGGATGTCTGCTTGTGCTTTTGCCCTTTTCTTCACGGGGACATTTATAAACTTTGCTTGGGCCATGAGAACACGCCAATGGGCAAACGGCTCATGCCTCTCCACTCTCTCTGAACCCTCACAAGCAAGAATGTTGCAGATCTCCTGGCTGAAAAGTCGCTCAACCTGTAACCGAGATCTGCTGTCTCGGGCAAGGCTTGCATCCAAGGAATCAAAGACTGCACAGTAGAATTGTAGAGACTCAAGAAACCTGGCCTCAAAATTTGGACTATTGTGGCTCCCTTCTTGCTCAACTAGTGCAACTACCCGAGGTCTTGTTGTCTTGAGCAGGCTAAGAAAGTCCTTGATGCTCTCCCCTGAATCATACAGTAAGCGGTGCAGCTGCATAATACAGTTCACTGCAACAGCTTCATTCTCCTTCACGTGTAACATCCATAACCGAACATCTTCCAACCTGTCTATCACTGCGTGAAATGTGAAAGGAATGTTGAAAGCTTCTGCAAACTCAGCTAGCCTGTCACCTGTGTCCTCTAGATCCTCCTTGCAATCACCAACACCTGTAAAAAGTGCCGGTCATAAGTCACATAGAGATTAACTTGAGTAAAATTCACCTTTGAAAGAAAGGTGCTTCAGAAGCTTATTCCATCACCCAATAGGAGATGACATGAGACAAGTGGCAGCACAGATTTTCAGGGGGAAAAATCAGCTGTAAGTTCTCAGTGCATTGTAAATAATAACAATTAAGAATGCAGTAGGACCCAAATAAGGTGATTTTTGACTGTGGGATCCAACTTACCCGTGATGCGGATATGTGCTGGTGGCCCTTCAGGCCTCACTGCAAGGCTGTGAAATAGGGCAGGCCATTGAAGGCCTTGCTTCACATCAAAGTCAATAACATGGACTCGATCAGCTCCCTCCACTGCTTGCAGTATAATGTCAATAGTCGTAAAGTGGGCAAACTTGGTGTAGGGTGAGACGTGATTAAGAAGATGAAAAGCAGTCTGGTTCTTGTCTTCTGTGTGATGAATGTCAAATGGAAGAGGTTGGTAGATGTGAGGCCACAGTCGAGCTACTCGGCAAGCCAAGCCTTCAGTATAGTAAGCTGCTATACGCTGCATGGAGGTGCCTTCTGGGGATGCCAACTCCCCAAGTTTCTGTAGAAGATGGTTCACTAGACTCAAGCTTTTAGTAGAAATGGCCTCTGCGCAAGCTAAGAGCAATGTTATCAATTCTTGTCCTACTTCCTCACTTTGTTGTCCTCCCTGCCAAGTCTCCCCAGGATTCTCTTCTTGCAAATATTCTGAGGCTTGATTGTCTTCCCTGCTGCAATCACTCCGGGATGGAGATCCACTTTGCTGTTCACTTTCATGTTGCTGTTCTGGGTGCTTTTGTGATGATTCTGCACCTGGGGTGAAGGGAGGAGTACAAGTTTCAGTATCTTTTGGACTCATTGAGTCCTCACCTCGAGATTGCCCTGTTAGGTCCTCCATCAGTGACTTCATCCATTGTTTGGCCCGTCTTTCATGATCTGTTGATGCTGTGGTGGCAGCTTCCCACTCATCCAAGCCAGACAAAGCTTCAGCTGACAATGTATCAGCAGTCTCCGAATCATTGAAGTTTTGGAACAATGGTGGGATCACAAGATCATCTTCACAGCTGAACCTAGTCCTCCTCAAACGCCCTTTGACAGGTCTCTCATGATGTGTTGATGCTATGGACAGAGCTTCATCTGTCTCCGAGTTGTCAAAGCTCCAACCCGGTGGGACAACTACGTGATTGTCTTCTTGTGTGAGTATAGGCCTCTCAGGAAACACTTCGCCTAGCCCCTTATGCTGCATGGATGCTACAGTTGCAGTTTCCCACTGATTGAGAGTGGAAAGGTTCAAAACTGGTTTGCCACCACTATGCTTCCAATTTGTTGGAGCTGTGGTAGCACTTGTAGAAACCCCAGGAGCAGCCAGCATTTCTGGAACCTGTCAGAATTACAAATCTGCTGTTAGAACAGGATGTGATGACATTTCGGTATTACACAAAGAAATATCCTCGTGAGTACTGAAAAGTTTGAGATATACCCAATAACAAGCTAGCAAATATTTTGGATCTGATGACATGACAACAATTGATCAGCAAGCATCAAAAAGAGGGAAACCAACTCTTAAAAGAGAAAACAAGACCAAAGAAAAACAGAACTGAGGAGTGGTTTGAATGACACATATTCAGGGACCTTCAACAGCAACATCTATGGTATTGATCATCTACAATCATGTCCCCACTGACTTCATTGGTTTGCAGCAATGATACTAGGAGGAAGTAGGGATACCATGAACTTACCAGCAATGGATCAACCTTGGAATTTAAAGGGCCCTCTAACTCAGTAGCATATGACTTGCAATCTATACTGTTCCCAAAGGGACGTGCCGTGTCTCTTGTGGTATAGGACTTTGCAGCTACTTTGACCACAGCACCAAGATCCTCAATGACACATGTAGGGGTACAGCTTGCTGCAACTGGAGCTTGTACATGGACTGCAAGGGCAGCAGAAATCTTGGCAAGACGGTTTTCAATGGTAGCAAGCCTCCCATCAACATATGACTTTGATGATGCAGCTACATAAACTGGGGAATTTTCTGCAGCCACTTCTGCACACTCTCCCTGCCTCAACATGGTTCCGTTGAACTGCAGAAATCATGCAACCTAAGGTTAGATCACTCCAGGGCTGGGAAATCCAGCTATCAGATTTAGGGGTTGAAGGTTGTGAACATACATGATGGGGTCTCTGCCTCCCCTCCTCCTGTGTTACAAGTGTGATAGACTCAGCATGAGCTTGACCATAATTTACTCTTCCAGGACTCGCAAGAGGATCACCCACATCCACATCGGGGGTTGTGGGGATGGGAGTTACGACAGTCTGCTGTTCTGCAAGGAGAGAACTCAGTTGTTGAAACAGCAATTGAGCTTGCACGCTCTGCACAGCAGCAGTTTGTCCACTGACAGAATTATTAGAAAGAGCCTCCAGCCCACTAGCATCCAGTGACTGGATTGTGAGGGCATTGGGTGTTGTAGCATGTGTCCCTTTGCATGGCAATTTTCTAGGTAGAGTTTCATCCTCCAGGAATTCGATACTAGAAGAATAATCCAACCAATGTTGGCCCTTCAACATCTTCTTCTTTTGTCACACAAATTTTGCTTCCTTCCCCAATCTTGCACCGCTTCTTCTTCTACAATTGGACACAAAAGCCAAAAATTTGCAAATCAGGGTAGCAGACAAACAGGCAGAAAGACAGATCCAAAGAGAGATGATTGACTCAACCACTTGAATAACAGCTCAAAGGATCCTCAACAGAATAGATGAACCTCAGAGTCAGAAAACTAGAGACCAGGTGTGAGTGAGGGAGGGATGGTGGTGGTGGGAAAGTATTGCATTTCAACTCACCTAGGAGCTTGATTTGCAAGCCTGACTACCTCTAGGTTTCGAAAAGCTCCTCCACTGTCTCTTCCTCAAATCTCCACAGATACACGCGCAACAATATCGCCCATATTGTGTGCACCCTCAAACCACGACGCACCCCAGAGACTTCCGAAATCTCAAAAACCCTACAATCTTCCTTCCGATTCCAAAAACTCTCTCAAAAACTAGGTGACTGTCTCAGCAGAGAGAGAGAGAGAGAGAGAGAGAGAGAGAGAGAGAGAGAGAGAGAGGGAGAAAAAACACACACACACACACACACACTTGCTCCCCAACTTCCTCCCTCCTATGCAGTGCTCCCCCAGGTACCGCAAAGACGTAGCAACAGCAGCAGAAGCAGCGTCTCAAAAAACTTCGCGTTCTCTTCTCGTGCTCTTCGATCCAAAATCACTCAGAAAATAATCCAGAAAAATCCAAACAGACAAAAAAAAAGAAAACTACATTCTAGCAAATCCCCATTTCTCCTCGTGCATTGCAAAAACATCAAAAACTTTCTCCGCTTCCTCCGCCTTCTCGTCTTCTTCGTCGTCGTCTTCTCCTCCTCCCCCTCCTCCTCCTCCTCCTCCTCCTCCTTCTTCTTCGTCTTCAGAGTTGCGCCATGGCACATGTGTCGCTGCGCAAACACGCTCGCGCGAGCTTGGCCTGCAGCAAACAGCAGCAGCTGGAGGCAAAACAGACGTTGAAATTCGTTTTACATTAGGAAGCGCTTGGAAGGTGAAGAAATTCATCCATATTTTGAATTTTCACATCCACGAAAGTCACTATTTCATCCTTATTTGAATTTCTCATCCACGAGCGTGGGCTCCACGCCCGTTAACGTAGCGCGCAGTAGTCTAGAGTCTGCCCCCGCGGTCCCTTTTCGTTTTCTTCGTGCCTGGGGCGGGGGGGGGGGTGTAGTAAGTCGTAACTTACTTATTAGCAGCAAAGATCACGTCGTCTTTAATTGCCTTTAATTTCATTCCCATTTACTTTTTTACTTATACTTTTGTAATTAGGTAACTTTTAATCCTAATAATAATTTCTCCTACACTTTATATCCACGTGTGTGGTATTATGTACTCTTTAAAAGCGGTTAAAAAGTAAATAGTAAAAAACCCCCCAACAAAAAGTCTTTTCACGATCTTTACAAAGTCAACAGGGCGTTTGTTATTTAGTAATTACTTTTATTACTTTACCGATACCAGCCCAAATCTCGTCCCTCCGCTGACTTTTTTAGGATTCGTTGTAAAAGTTACTATTGGAAGTAAAATTTTTGGGGTACGTAAAGTTTTTTTTACCCACCAGATTGGAAAAGCCGAAAAAGAAAAAAAAAAACACCCACCCAAATGTTTCCTATTTCTTTTACACCGTATTGTATAAGGTATCGTATAATACGGTCTCGTGTTGCTTACATACACCCGCCGGTTCGTAAATCGTTTTATGCTGGTCTGCCGGGTGCACTCTGAACTGAACTGTAAAGCAAAGAATACGGGTATCAGGATTCCAGTACCCCGTTTGATCATTTGCTGGTACCCCAAGCACACCGCTGATCATACTAAGATTGCTCAAGGCCTAGGAGGGGGACGGTTCTTGCAGTGTGCCTACTCCTTATGAATGGCTGGGGTCCTAGGCCTATAGCTGTAAGACCCCTTTCACTCTTAAGGAGTGGTTGTAAGATCCCTCCTCTTCTTTTATGGAGGGGTATTCTTAGATATAAGGTGGCCTCTCTAGCTACACTACAAGATTCTCTAAGGGCTTTATGTTCATGAGATGCTAATAAAATATGTTGAGGCCATAACCATCCCCAAGGAGAATCTCAATGCTTTGAATGGTTGTTGAGCCACAACCTTCATTTCATCAATGGATTACTCGATAGCACAAGTTACCACCCTCGGCGCTCATTGACGTGATCATTGGCCCAATGATTTTGTAACCCTTTCTTTTGTGGATGAAAAAGTCATAATCACACTTTGTGTGGATGAAAAAAAGGTGTCTTCATTCTCCCTAGGGTTGGTTATCTCCAATAACCAATGAGATGGTGACCTAGATATTGGAAATAGTCTAGACATATTTGCACCTTGACCCATGCAATCAACACCCTTTTGTTGGGTACCTATGTGCATGGTGGAAGACAATTTGGGAAATTTGGAAAGGAAGGTGAATCTTGGTTGAATAAATTTTTCAGAATATTAATTGTATCAACATGGACTATGATTTTCATTTATGAAATCAAAACATCACAAACATGCACATCACCAAGGCTTTCAATCCTTGACTCCTACTCACACCACATACACACAATCACCCTCCCCATCGTTATACTCAAAATAATAAGAATATATCTTTCATTCACCAACCCAAATTCTTCATAAACACCTCACATAGCTCACACAAATTTCCTCCTACGCTTTCTTCCTCCCCATATGCTTACTTCAAATGTCAATCATCCTCCCCCCCTTAGCTTGCCTTTCCCAAGCATCCCCATGAACTTTCATTATTCTTTGTGGAATAGTTGAAGAAAGTTTCTCACGAAGAATTATCTCTACACATTCTTCTCTTTCGTGTCCAAAATAACTCTAAATAAACTTCTCAATAACAAAATTTAATCTTGGACATCTTGACTTCTATGCAATTCATGACCTTCAATTCTACCTTCCTCTAGTTATGCTCCCAAATTCTTTGCCCTTCTCTATAAGGCTTCTTTCACATCTATGCCCATCATTCATCCCCAAAAATGCCTCCCTTCCCCTCCTAATCAAGTGGTTTTGTAGGTAGCCTTAAAAGAAACTTCCCCCTCAATCCTTGGTTGAAATGAATTCCTTTTTACCTTGACCTTGGTTTACATTCTTGTTAATGGTTTGTTTAGTGCTTGACGTTGGTTGCCAATTGTTTGAAAACAACAAAATACTATCAATAACGATCTTCAAAATATTTGATAATGATAATATCATTGATGGTGATTGTCAAACATTTGATAAAAACCATGTTGGCTAACAATGACAAAGCTTACAACCATGCTGCAAATAATGTTGTGACTACCAATGCTTCTTCACCAACATATTAACACTTGGTAAAAACTTTTTCACTTCAACATTAGGTTTAATGTTTGTTTAACAATTAATTTTCACCAAAACATGGATTTGTGAAAACATTAATGTCAAAAGAAATGGTAAAAGATGAATAAGTGATTCAATATCATGGTAATCCAATGTTGTATTGTTATGTATGATCAAATATATCTATGAATGTATGTAT
>Ga0209208_10003077_pt1 | contig 23994 bp, 21 predicted proteins | sample S1TSphfallax_3_FD_187694 | JGI IMG/M metagenome (GOLD analysis project Ga0209208, IMG submission 187694) | Host-associated microbial communities from peat moss isolated from Minnesota, USA - S1T2_Fd - Sphagnum fallax MG (SPAdes) (version 2) | ecosystem: Host-associated > Plants > Peat moss >...
GACACATTGCTGGTCACATGCCTTGTCTATTATGGTAACCCACATACTCTCACCAATCATGCACCTCCATTATTCATGGTAACCTCTGCATTACATGCTCTCACCAATCATGCACCTCAACTATTCATGCACTAGTGTTTTTTTTCTCCAAGTTTTTGCTCTTGTGTCAATGGTGAACATCTCAAGACAGATGTAGCATTAAATGGCAACAATCTTTAGGGCTTGTCTTTAAAAAACAAATCCTTTATAGCATGGATATTGTAGCCAAGAATAGAAATGTAGCCAACCTGACCCAAAATTGCTCTTCTTTTTTTTAACAATTTGTTTCAAAAAAACAAGAATCTTGTGACAGAATATACTATTTTCCTAAAAGAAATTCACAACACTGCAAAATTTTGCAATATAAATAAAAATGCTGCTCCACACTTTGTGCACTCTTGCACTGTACAGACCTCTTCTATTCACAGTAACCTACAATCTCTGGCAGGTTACCTAGTTCAATACCTAGACTCAAGCTAAGCAATACCCATTGCTTAGCACGTTTCCCATCACTAATCCATGCTTGTCTTAAAGGCTAAATAGTGAGGGAGAGAGAGAATAGTGTGGATGTTACACTGCCCTTCCAGATTATAGTTCAATTAGTTTACAATTTCTGCAAACCTCCTTCAAACTATAAGGTGGGTATCTCCGGATTTTGCCATCTGAAGAATTTTGGAAAAGTCAAAAACACAACAGAAAGAAAAAAGGAAAAGAAAAAAAAGGAGTGCCCCTCAAGCAATTGGGTGTTGGTGAGATTTGTGTTTTGTTCGAAGATATTGAAGAAGAAGTCGCATGTCTGCAAAACTCTTCAGAGACGGAGATACTGTAGCACAGTGAGGGATATATACACAAGAGATTTCCCAAGGCTTTTGCACTTATCTCAAATCTTTGATAGGCTCCTTCTTCCTCTTCTTGTGGCGAAGGGAAAGTGTTTTGAATACAAAACACAAAGAAAGGGTTTTCTGTTGGGACAAAAGAATCATGGCCGTGAATCCACAGTTGTATGGGAATGGAACGCCGGTGCCCTTTGTGAACGAAGTGTTTTTGCTGCGTCGGGAATCAGTCGAGTTCCTTGTTGACAAACTCCCAGGGTAAATCAATCTCTTCTTCTCCCTATCTCTTCATCATTGCAGCCCTTTTTCAAGGATTAGGGTTTCCTTCATGGGTGTGGTAGATGATCAGCACAGATAGTGGTTTGTTATGGGATTTTGTTTCTAGTAGGGTGTGAGCCAAATTCATGCTTAGGCTTTTGTCAATCTCTAGATTATTGAAGAAAGAAAGTGGAATAAGGATGTGGGTGATGATGATGATGGTGGTGGCTTGGGTGTTGATCGAAACAGTAGAAAATTGTATGGAAATCAAGACTGAGAAATTCACAGCAATAGTGTGAATCCTTTTTCCAGGATTAGGGTTTTCTTCATGGGTGTGGTAGATCAGCACAGACAGTGATTTTGTTTCTGGTATGGTTTGAACCAAATTCATGCTTGGGGTTTTGTCAATCTCTAGACTATTGAAGAAAGATAGTGGATTGAGGATACGGGTGACAATGATGACAGCTAAGTTGTTGATCAAAAGAGCAAAATTGTTTGGAAATCGTGAACAAGCAGCAATAGTGTGAATCCTTTTTCAAGGATTTAGGGTCTTCTTCATGGGTGTGGTAGATCAGCACAGACAGTGGTTTATTATACAATTTTGTTTCTAGTAGGGTGTGAACCAAATTCATGCTTGAGGTTTTGTCAATCTCTACATTATTGAAGAAAGAAAGTGGATTAAGGATATGGGTGATGATGCTGATGATGGTGGCTTGGGTGCCAATTGAAACAGTAAACGTGTATGGAAATTGAGGCCAAAAGATTCACAGCAATCATGTTAGTTTGGTTTTGGAAACATATGTGTTAGTAAAGCTGAGAGGGTTATGATGGGCTACAATTTTCTCCATTGCAGTCACACTTGTATTGAGATTGAGAAATTTTACAGCAGATGAGTGGGTCTGTTGAGCATATTGTGTGAAGCAAGCACAACTTAGATGAGTAGCAATAGATCAGCAAACATCAGAAGGTCCATTATGTGATGTAAATCAGTAATTGACTCTTTTTCAGGCTTCTTGGACCTTGAAGTGTTGAATGCGCATTGTCAGAGGATCATCTGGCTCACATTGTTTCAACAAAACTATTTTCTCTATTTCTCTATTTCTTGGTATATGGAAGAAATCTTTGGTTAAGTTCCTTATATGAAGTATGAATGGTTGTAAGAAGAAGAAGAATTGCAGTTAATGTCTTGTTTAAGCTTGTTAGCAACAATGGGCTGAATTGCGTTTTTCCATGTGCTGTAGTGCTCCTGGAGGAAAACTGTCTGGGAAAGGAACGATTTATATGTCTACATTTCGGATTGTGTTTGTTTTGAGCCATTCCGTTGGGGAGATTTTTGCATTCGATATACCACTGGTACAATACTCTTCATGACACAATTCTAAGTATTCAATTGGGAACAAAGAATTGCTGATGCTGTAGCTGCTTTACAAAAATTGGTGCAAGGAGATAAGCTCATTTCTGATGGCTGTGCTGACAAATTGCTATCAGAGGTAGAAAGAATAGGGGGATGCTTTTATTCTTTTATGGAAGTCGGTGTGAGGAGGAGAGAAGCTCATTTCTTGAAGACTGTGCAGCTGTTCGTACATGAGGAGAGTTTCAACCAGCCGATCTTCTTTTGCAACAACCTCTCTGGCAAAGTTTATCCAGTAAGTCATCCTACCTCGGGGTTTAGGGTTTACCCTAAACCCTAAACCGTAGTAGTGATCATACTGATCTTACAAAGGTCCAAGGCAACATTTGAATACTTGGGGAACTATTTTTTTTGGGTCTTTGTTTTTGAGGTGCAATGGTTATGGGATCAGGTAATACCAGAGGGGGCAAATCAGGCACTGTATACAGCACACACTTTCAAAATCATGTTCGTCGAGGGTGGTGTGGGCACTTTTATTCCGCTGTTTATGAACTTGATCAAGTCTGTGAGAGCTGCTGAACGGGAAGCACTGGCAACACAACCATCTGCACCACCTGCTGACCCATTACCCACTGCTCAGGCTCCCGTGGATGAGTTAATACAGCATGCGTAAGTCAACTTTTTTCCTTCTTTTTTTGCAAATGTGCATTGTAGGTGTTTGCCACACTGGTTCGATCAACAATATATAATCAATTGAGTGAGATTTTACAATAGATCTTTGAATGCTGTAGGATCAACAGTACTGTCAAAGGACCTATTGAACAAGTCCTTGGTTTTGGGGTGCTCAAGGAAAAGAAGATGCTGTGGTGATATGTGAAAATATAGAGGTTGCATTTTTGTTTTAAAATGGAGTGCATGATTGTTTGCTATTGAAATGGATTTTGTAATGCATGCAGGTATATTGATCCACATGATCCCACCAAGCTATATTTACAGCAGCCTTCAGAGTCACAGCCTACTCTACGACGCCGTAATTACAGCACTCGGACTGCCGAAGAGGGACAAATGTAGCAGCACTGTGTAACATGATTAACATGGAGCAGTTTCTTCCCTGGATGCTTTCATTGCAAATTTTTTTTTTGTAGATATATATGTGCATGCATGTGTGTGTGTGTTTAAGGCATTTCATTTGTCATACAAAACTGTTATTGAATAGTTTCATTTGATATCTATCTGTCTTTGTATTAAGAACTCTGTTGAGTACAAAATGACTGATTTTTGTCATAGTAGGCAGAGGTGCTTCCACAGCTAGAGGAGTGATCACCTTGTTATCTATGCATCCATCATTATCTCATTGTCTATGCATGTTTAGTGTTTAGGGTTTAGGGTTTAGGTTCACAATTTGCCTTATTCTTTATGCTAGGTGGACATCCACAGGCAGGTGAGGCATTCTCAAAATGGAATACTGGGCTTGCCTACACCTCATGTAACCTCCCCTATTTCAGGAATGCCCCCCTCACCTTGCAGCATTACCCTTACCCTTTGTTCACCTCCTTAATTGTGCAGAATCTGCCTCCCAGGTCATAATGTTTAGACCTATGGTGCAGTATCGAGCAAATTTTTGTCATTGAAGTCTAAACTAGGTCAAGATTGGTCCTGAAGAGTTTTGTGCTTGCAGAACCTTTCTGTCACATCAACTGATGTATTAACAGCAAAGATAATAATGTTGGGTAGGTCAACATCTTCTGGTTGCAGTAGTATGTCAAATTCGAGGAATTCCACTTTCTTGTTTGCAAAGTTTGGCAATTTCCAATGTGTGAGATTCTTGAGGCTTTTTGCAGTTGACAAGATTGAGTCCATGATCATGATGGAAGACATGCCTTTTTTAGCTTAAAAATCGGTAGTTATGTCAAGTGATACAAAAAGGAATTGGACCATAGACTGAAAGAACAATTCAAGCACTATGACTGTGGGCCAGCTACATTTGCCTTCATTTCACAGATGGGTCTTTGAGTTCAACCCTAAACCTTAAACCCTAAACCCTAAACCTTGATGAAAATGAAGGATCCTGAGGTTGAATTCATCATCAAGTCTATGGCATGGAAGACTATCATTTGGATCTTTTATTGGGGGAACCAATTCAAAATTGAATTCAGCTGTCTGGGCCAAGCAATGATTCTTTATGCAGGAGCTTGAGTGGTGGTGCTTTGGATGCTAATGCCAGAAGACATATGAATAAAAGTTTTGCTGCTGCTCCTAGTCTTGGTCAGCCATCTGTGAAAGGTATCTCATAGTATAGAAGGTTGCTTCTTGGGGAGATCTACAGAAGAAGAGTGAGTTGTGTGTTTAGGAATCTTTGTTCTTTGGTTGCTATTGTTTTGTTGGTCTGATAACTTCACTATTTTGATGGTATTGAAGTATGATAGTATTTGCTAGCACAATTTTTTCAGGGACATGCTATATTTGTTTTGCAAGGTTTATTGGAAGACATCCAAGACACCACTCTGATGTTGCAACAAGTGCAGGCTGGTTATTGAGTTTTGAGCCGGTTATCAATTCCATTATTAATAACCTACCAGCTGGTTATTGATTTTTTTGATAATCAGTTACTAACCTAACCACCTGATATTGAATTTTCAAATCTAATCAACTACCCAGATGACCTTGTTATCATCTGGGGAGGATATCAATCCTAAAACACTAAACATTTTAATGATAGAAAAACCCAAAAAAAACACAAAAACATGCAAGTTTTTAATGCAATTCTTTAAAAACCCTATAACCAGTGTATAGCCAGCAGGATAACCAGCAGTTATCAATCAGGTATTTGAAAACCTACCCTTACATATAACAAATGGTTCTTATCAAAAATAATGATAACTTAACTGGCATCCAATTTTTTTGATATTGATAATTAACTGAGAACCAACCATCTTATATACTTTATAGAAATATGAAAATATAAAATCAATAACTGGCCAACACTGGTTGCAAGTCTTAGCATAAGGATTTGTCTCAAATGAACCTACTGGATAATATCTTATTGGTTAAATTCAGGTTATAGACAAGGAGAATACTGTGCTAATTACATGGAGGGCCAAGGTTTAGCCTTAATTCTTTTTTTTCTGGGTATTCTTTGCCGATATCATCAAGCCAGCAGCAAAGAACCACAAAACAAGTGTTTACTGGTCTGAATCCATTATTACCTTGGCCTAAGCCCAAAACTTGAGTGGAGCAATGCAGATTTGGCTGAACCATCCCATGAGAGAGGCTATTTAGAGGTACCAGCTGCAACTTATGCCTTCTTGTTTTGGGTTCAAATCATTGTTGGGCGGTTCTTAGAATGAGGGACACATACCCACCAGTTATTTTTAAAAAGGTATATATACACTTACCTATCAGTTCTCAAATTTCAAAGAACCAGTTTTGGTGTAATTAACCATGATTCTCAAAGAATGAAAAGGTCAAAGAACTGTCCAGAGAATCATTGGCTCTTTGCTGGTTCTTTCATGAAAACCACCAATTGTTTAAGATTTTTGAAATAACCGAAACCAACTTTTCTTTGATTCTGAAGTTTTTCAAGGAACTGGAACTGGTGATTCTTTGAATCTGGAATATTTAAAGAACAGGAACCGGCAGTTCTTTAAAAATTCAAAGAACCACCCAACACTGCTTCAACACTGTTTTCTTTCCCCCAATAGCTCAGATTTTTAGCAACCCATGCAAATGTAACATAGAGACCACAGAAAGTGGCCATTGGTTGGTTGAAGTATTAGTAGAGATTCCGATTCCTGACTAGGAGGTTGTCTTTGTTCTGCAGTGGCAGCTGTGGGTGATTCAAACTCTACAGCTCCACACAAGGGCAATTGTTGTACTCCTTTCATTTGGGTTTGCATGGAATTTAATACGAGAGCTTTAGGACAAGTTTGTGTTGATCAATCTTCCTGTTGTACCCCCAACACTCATAACTCAATGGTTGTTATGAATTTGTTGGCCATTAGGGAAAGGAAGACAGAGGAGCATAACCGAACATGCCAGTAGCAGTTGGAATAATGTTTTCACACATAATTAGCCAAAATTAGTACCTGCTACTTACTTGAATTCAAAAGCTAAATATTTTTCAGTTTTGGAGCTTTTTTCCATTCCAAAAAACTTTTAAAACTGTACCTTCATGTGCACCATTGCACAACAATACAATCACCCAAGGACATTCATTGGTGGTGCAACATACACCCAGGTAGGTTAAATTATTTCCAGATATTTTCTGTTAGATTTGTTCACAGGGCACACATTGTTGGTTTCAGACTAATATGGCAAAACATGTTTTTCCCATGCAATCATGGCAGAAAGTGTATGACCAACAACCAAAAAAGTACAAGTAAGGCTGTGATGATGAGGTCCTCAAGCTGAATGAAGCCCATGAACCAATATTCAAAAGGGTTTAAGATTTAGGGCAAGCTTATGGGACTTCTTTTGCTGCAGGGAACAAGGTTCAAGTAGAGTACTTGGTTTCTCTATTGTTTCTATATTGTAGTGGTCTTTGTCAGCTTGAAGAATTTGCATACCAGGTGGAGCCATCATTCATACACTTGTCACCTCTGCCACTTTCCATGTAATTTCTTTTCAATTTGGGGCTGTATGGTTGAGTGATTTGGTGTAGGGGGGCTAACTCCTGAGGAGCAGGGAGTTCCCAAAATAACCGCCCCCAAGGCAAGAGCCAATAGTGGTTATTTTGGGGATTCCCTGGCCCGAGCGAGTTACCTTATGTAAACCCCAATGACAATCACCCACAGATGAAGCCCACATGATTTCCCGAAATGCCTGATGAAGCCATGATGATTTCATGAACTGCCTGACAATAAACCAAAATGCCCAACAACAAATTGAAACTCCCTGCCACCTCCTGAGAGGAAAATTCCACTTTACAAATCCCACTCCTCCTAGTGTTTAAAGACCATGCCAGGGCCAGGGCTTTAAGTTAAAGAGGAAATTCTCCCCTTCATCCCTTCTGCAGGTGTCCCTGTTGTATGTAGTACTGGGTTGGTGGCCTTCATTTGTGCAACTGTGTTGTTGTACACACATCAGATGTTTGTTATGATTTTGGGTTGTTGGCTTCTTGCTTGCATGACAATGGAGCTAACTTTCAGCTGGGATTTCCATTGAGGGTGGCCTGCTTATTACCTTAAACTTAAGCGTAGTTCCTCCCCCATCTGCCCATACACGGTTTGCACACTTTTACAGTTGGGTGTGGGAGAGCTTCAAACATCATCTTGCTGCCTTCAAGTGCCTGTCCTCATTTTTATGGTTCAAGCTTCTTGGACAGGTATTCAAAGGCAGCAGGTTTGAGCTCCATTCATTATCTAGCGTCTACCCTAGCTAACTTACTGATTGCTGCCAGGATGATGATCTGCATCATGATAGCAATCACGTTGCCAGGGGGTTCAGCTGTATCGAAGCTTAGAGGATTTATTATTACAGTTCACCTAAACCTCCCCTAAGCTTTGCTTCTAACACTGACCTAAACCTCTCCTAAGCTTTGCTTTAGTAGAGAGTAATCAACTGTTAACTTCTCTTTGATAAAGCACAAGGCTGACTCTTCTCTTCTTTCAAAACTCCCTTAAATAAACCCAAGTAATCTCTTCATGGGATCGTTACAATGTATCAATTCTAATTTTGCTTTTCCCAAAGTGTTATGATCAGCTAGAAACTAACCAGGGTAAACTGGCCGATGACTGAACATTTAGTGTCTCAGTAATGGAGCTCTTGCTCAATATATTTTCTTCATATATGGGGTTGATGAAATGTAGACCATTAGATTGCACACACATTGGCCCTGGAATTGTTCAATTTGATTTTTAAATGAGAAAGATATGCCCACATGAAGTCAGGGTGGTAAAAATTGGAAAAAGAAATTGCATCAAACACATGGCAACCCATGGGGAGTTTGTTTGCCACTTATCAACAAATAATAATACCCTGAATACCAAACACTACCTATTTCCATCACCAAGATGAATGAAAAATCCCTTGATCCAGATCTTCAAAATTATTGTTCAGCTTTAAATAAAGGGTGGAGATTTAATTTTGTTTAGGGCTTCTAAATCTACGATGATGGGTGTATGCACCTTTGTTCACCAACAAATTTTCAAATGATTCTCAAGAATTGTGGGTGCCACTCCTCCATTTTGACGGGCGAAAATTCTTGAACCTCCTCCCTCCTCACTGAATTGTGTCAATCCTTTCACTCCACCCTGGCTCCTTTCTTCCAGACCACTTGCATTGTAAGGCATATAGTCAGAAAGCTTTATTATATGAAATATGATTCACTCCTTGCTTCCATTGTGATTTTGATTTTGAAAACTTCTTTTTGAAACCTCTAAAGCTTTGGACCGATGTGTTGTAAGAGTTGGGTTGCCCCTTGCAAACAAAATTTAAATGTAGAGGTGCAAGTCTCCCTGCCCCAGTGTTGTTCCTTTATGACTTATTTTTGAAATTGCTTTGATGTTAAATGGCTACTGACTGAATATGTGTGCAAGACTAACTTTGTGTTATGCTTTGTCATCAAATGGGATATGACTAGAATGAGATATTCATTTGACCCTATCACACGAGTTATTTTTGTAAGTGGGTTGTTGTTAAGCATTTGTTTCTTAACATGTGAAAAGTTCCCATGTTGTGGCAAGGTTTACTCAGTATGTGCAACCTATTTGTTAACTTGAGTTGCATAATCTTTATAAATTACATATGTAGCATATTCTTGTTCATAGTATTCCATGTGATTATTGGTATGATCCATGGGCATCATCATTCATCCTAATTGTCTACTTGGGGGGGGGGACTTTGCACAACAAAAGAAATCAATATGGAACAAGAAGCAATAACATTGTTGGTTAGCAACCTCATGTTGTTTGGTGACTATTTGCTCGTGGTTGAACCTCACATTGAGAGACTATTCCACATCCAAGATTCATGCCTATGTGTTTGTATGGATTTGCTCGCATGCTTGCATAAAAATTTTAGTGACATTTATTACTAACTTCCTTCACAATTGTTATAGTATAGGCTATAGTAAACTATGTTTTAGCTCATTTTTCAACTGCTCATTGAAACCTACTCGATCCATTGTAGACCCCACATATGCTACCCTCTTTAATTTCTTATCCTCCCTTTCTTTTTATTTGTCTTATCTTATTTCCTTTACAACTACCTTGTCCATGGCCTTTTTCCACATGATATTTAAGTACTGATCAAATGTTATCACATGGGATTGGGAGTAATCAACTAATGGTTCTTTTCCTTTTTTTGTCTTACAAATAAACGAAGCAATGAAAACAAGTTGTGCATAGACATGGATCCATGTGGTAAAGTTGGTGGAAAAAATAAAGTTTCTTATAACACATCAAGGTTGTCATCTAGGTTTACACCATTGAACTCCTTTGGCTACTTTTCAATGTTAATAAGGCTATGAAAAATGTTTACATAATAACATTGGTCATGTTCAAACTTGTTAAAAAATTCTTTAGTTGTTGATTGAGAAACCACTTCACCTATATGCAAAAAAATTATAATTGCACATTCTTTTCCCCAATTTTGATTATGATCAACTTTATCATATATTGTGTTGTCTTCACTTCTTTGATCACTGACTAGCTTTATAATGTGTATTTGTAAAAGTTGAATCTTAATCTCCATTGCTTTGGGATTGAAATACCATATACATGTGGCCCTAAATTTAAATTTGATTTTTTTTTTGTTACTGATTGCTCCATAACTAAATCTACCCACTTAACTAATGTTATTTTATCTAGTTGCAGATGATTATTTTTAGACATAGTTGCATTTTTAACCTTTTAAAATGTTGTCTTGAATGGCTTGAAATAAAATGCATCTAATGGTTGGAGAGCATGTGATGTGTGGGATGGTAGGGTGATCATGTCTAAGCCCATATCATGTTTGTGATATTGCTTCTAATGTAACATGATTGCCATGCCCATCTAGAACTAATAAGTCTCTATTGGTGAAAGAAACTCCACTTGGAACAAAAAATTTGAACAAAAAAAATCATCCAAGTTTTTACATGCAAATCCCTAATTTACAAAATTTAATGTAATCATCTTGCAATTTTTCTCCCATAAAGATGTAGAAATTAATAGAGCAAACCTTGTAACATTCACTACACAATTTATAATTAACCATTCCCAAGACTTGGTGATGGTATTGTAAACAACATTTGACCGTCTCTGAGCCAAAACCCTTGTTCTTGCTTGTTTACTAACTTGAATAATTCCAATTTCATATGAGTTCCATACATGATACGAAACATGACTATGTTGATTATATAATGTTTGTAAATTAATGTAGAAAGATTTGCAAGTATTAGCTATTAATCCATGTGCTCTGCAGACCTCCAATTCTTTTGCATGGCTAATGTTTAACTCTAGATGCATGTGTTTGAACCAATACCACCAACTATTACCTAGTATCCCATCTCAAAATGGTGTAGGCCTTATTTGTGTGAACTCTACAATCTTCATCTTCAACTAATGTAAATTAATAGATAATCCACATTCCTACATAGCTAAGGTCCACTTAATCACTTTAACATCCTCTTTTGTTGTGAACACACCTTTTGGCCCCATCTTTTTAGATCTAGTTTTTCCATTTATGTGATTGGAAAATGAATTTAAAATAATGTTCCATGTTTTGTTGGCCCTAATTAATGAATGTGTCTTTCTTTCAACAACATCCATTGTTGTTTTTAATGCATCATCTGTCCACATACTTCTTTTACATGTTGTAGATGTTTGATTAAACTAAAATGTTAGTCTTCTATTATCTAACACATGCTTAGGGGCTAGGTTCTCCTTATCTAATTAGTGTATGTCCATCATGTTGCTTCATCGCCTTTGAAACACAGTTAACATGGTTGGCTTCTTCTTGGTCCTAACCCTAGGAACTTGGTGGTGTATGTTCTAGCCCAATGAAGGGTATGGCATTCTTTGTCTTGTACGCAACCCAAGAATCCGAAAAATGCAATAAATTTGGAAATTGGGCTAATGCATGTTCTAGTAGATGTATAGAAAAATACATGAAGGTGTAGAAATCTACAAAGTCCTCCCAAAAAAAATTAAAATCTTCTCTTGTTGTGCATGCTAGAAGAAATCTGTAAAAATGATTTATGTAACTAAGTTGATCCCTTGCTCTTTTGAATCTTTGTGATCTAGCATTTTGGACTACATATTGCTAAATTTAACAATAATCCAAGTACTTCTTGAATCTCTAGTTATAGATATAATCTATGATATATATATATATATATATATATATATATTATTATTTAACCTTTTTTATTTTGGTATTTGTAATTTGGTTTTTGCAAATATATTTACTCCTTTACATTCTCTACTCTGATTTTCAAAGTTGGTTTCTACATATTTACTTACTCCTTTACATGCTCTACTTTGATTTTCAGCTTTGGTTTCTGCAAATTCTCTTTCAAACCTATTTTTTGCAATAAAAGTTTTAGATTTGACCTATCTTCCTCGACTTTCACTAGTAGATCTATAATTTTCAACACTACATCATTAGAAACTAAGAACTTTGAGCAAAGTTGCAATTGTTCTTCTACTCTAGCTCTTAAAGTTGAAATACTTAAAAACATTGCAAAGACTAAACCAATGTTTTGATTTCAACTTATGTGTAAACTTGATTTTGCACTAAGGCTTTTTGGGAGGAATTATAAGTGCTTTAACACATGACGAATCTAGAAGAGAGTCTCCTTTGGAGTCCTTTGGAAGACTAATCAATGGAGTTTTTTGGAATACTCAAGGATTTGATGTCTTGTTGATTTTTGGGCACAATGTTTTTATTAGGACTTAAGTTATATTTATGAACAATTGCATGCCCTTCAATGTGATAGAAAACTCCCATAACCAATTTTTTTTTGCAATTTTCGTTATTCCTTTTGTAAAACCAACTTCAATCCAACCATTAGCTTTGAAATACCTTATGTTTTGCCCTTAATTTGTTTCAAAAAACACCTATAAACAAACACTCCATACTTGACAATAATATTAACCAAATATTCCTTTATTTTTAGTTTAGTGCTTGAGGTTGTGCTATTATTTTCCCATGTTAAAAGGATCATATACATAATGACGTTATTTTTTTCCAACTACCAACTTCTCCTTCCCATGAAAATTGCACGTTAAATCAATATTCATGTGAATAATTAAAAATAATCAAACAATTATTTGTAGTATTGGGCGTTCGGTCATAGAAAGATTTAAAGATGCTCGTAGCTTCACCCACAACCATTCACAAATGTTGAACTGACCTACTGGGGTGTTCAATCACCAATTTTTGTTTGGGGGGGGGGGGGGCTATTTACCCTAGTTACTTATTTACCTTGTGAAAAGTAAATTAATTTGACACATCTTACATTAATGTCCAACCATGTATGTATGTACTACCACACCTATATTCTACATTAAAATAATGAAACCACATAGTTTTACCTCACACGTATTGAGAGGAGTCAAGTCCTACTACTAACATTTTTTTTCCTTAGCAATTTATAACCAAATTTTAACAAGCAAAATAGGCCTACAAAATGGCCTTTAGGATTCTTTTGGATTTTTTTCTTCAAGTTGCCCCAAAACTCCCTTGACTACACATGGGGGCTAGACCTCCTCCTTGTAAAAAAATTCATTGCCTTTGGCCATTGCTAAGAAAATCCATCATTAGCTAGTAGCACAAACCTTCAAAATGTCACATTGCCATCAATCAACAAAGGAGCTCTCTATTTTTGCCAACAACACACTATGAGCAAAGAGGACCACCTCCATCACAATCTTGTGGGTCGGATTGGTCATATATCAACAACACAATGTGCCAAGTTCATCAAACAAGTTGATATTTTCCTTTATTTTTGCCTACATAATGGATAGAGGTTACATGTTCATGTTATTAGGATTTTTCAAAGATCAAACTAATTCTCATTATTTTAACAATTGAATGTTATAGACTCTTATGTTCATAAAAGTGAAGATTTAAAAAGATTTATGAAGACAAGGTACCAAGTGTCAAAACTAGTCACAACAAGTAAAGAAAAATAAAGATGAAGTATTGAAGTGAAGCTTCATTCATCTAGTTTTCCTACACCCTCCCTATAGTTGATCTTCATTAACAAATGTTTTCAATATAACGAAGGCCACTATGAAATACACGAAATTCATGTTTGGGCCAAAGTAAGGATTCAATATTCATGTATGTGGTATCACAATAAATTAATTGAATGGTATTTTTTTCAACTTGATTGCGAAAAGAATGATAACAAATAGCTATGTGTTTATATTGTTCATGGAACTTTGGATTTTGTGCCAACTTAATACATGATTGATTATCATAATGAAGCTAAATGGGATGGGGAATATGAAACCCAAGATCAAGCACCAATTGATAAATCCATGATGCTTCTTTGGTGGCACTTGTTACTGTGATGTATTATACTTTAGTAGTACAAATGGCAACAATGGATTGCTTTTTATATTGCCATGATATAATCCATTGGCACTTTGAAACAAACAACCAATTATGGACCAAAAATTATCAACATCAACAATCCAATAAGAATCACACCAACTAATAAAAGACATTATTGAAGAATGAAAATAAATAATTCCAAGGTAAGCACGTAACTGTAATGTACCATAAAACCTTTTTTTGTAGTAGTCCAATGCTCCTTTTCTAGGATTATTCATGAATTGAGAAATGTGAAAAACAAGATCAACCAGGTCAAAACATGTGCATACCATAGCATGCATTAAACTTCCAACAACATTTTTGTATGGAATGTTGTTCATGGCAATTACATCTTCCACAATAATTGGTGTCACACTTTTGTTAAATTTAACAACTACAAGAAATGGTGTAGTGATTAGATGGCAAGAATCCATCATAAAGTAGGCCAATATATCATTGAGATATTTTTCTAAAGATAGATGGATCTTCTTAAGTCTTTGATTCCATCTAACTTTGATACCAAGACAATAAAAAAATTCCCTACTATTGATCATTTCAAATTCCTTAGACAAGGATGTTTTTGTGAAAGTTAATAAAGCTAAATGACTATTCACTAAAATAGTGTTGTCAACATACAAGCCTATCAAAAGAAAAGTTGCACCAGCTCATCGAACATATATGTTGGTGTTGGTTTAGCTATTGGTGAAGCCAATGCCCAATAGATAAGAACTCAGTTGTTCATACCATACCCAAGGAAATTGTTTAAACTATATTAAAATAAAAGTTTACATATTTTAGTTTCTAGGCCCTTTTGTATGTAGTCTTTAACTTGTTGCGTGAATATTTCTTCATGCAAAGTGCCATTGAAAAAGGTTGTACAAACATCCATTCGGTGATTTCAAAATCCAAGGCCATTGCAAAAGAAAATAAAATTCTTAAGTCAATTTTACCACTAGAGTAAAAGTTTCACGGTAGTTTATTCCAAGCTCTTGAGAAAATCCTCAAACCACAAGTCAAACTTTATATTTAAGAATGGACCCATTAGCATTATATTTTTTTATGAACTATCAACTTACAACTTATCAAAGATTGATGTGAAGGTAAATCAACCAAACGTGAGGTTTGATTTTGAATTAGAAAATTATACTCATCATCAAAGGCTTCCTTCCACTTGGCATCATCTGGTAAATTTATAACTTCTTTAAATGTATGTGGTTCATTCACCTCCATATAAAAGACATATGCAAAGTTCAAATGGCCTTTTAGAATTGAAAAGAATCTTGAAAATGATCAGCTTCATGGCCTGACATGGGAGACGTCCTTGGGAATATTTATTCTATTGTGGTTGCTTGATGTGGTGGATTGATATTTCTTAGGGCCTCGCTATTTGGTTCATTGGAACACTAAGAGGTAGTTCTTCAAAATCAACATCAAAAGGTATAAACCTTCATCTTCCCCTTTTATTGATTCATAAATAGTTGCATCAAATGTTGTGTACCCTTCTTTTGAAAACATGGCCTATTCATTAAAAACCACATTTCTTTTAAGAATGATTGTTTTCTTTGTTTTGTCATAAAATTGATAAGATTTATGACATGATGTTTCCCCATAACCCAAAAAGATGCATTCATGCAACTTCATTTCCAATTTATGGCAAAGATCAATAGGAATACGAGCATATGTTGGATAGCCAAAAATCTTAAATTGCACACATCTAATTTGGTACCAAACCAAGTTTCATATAATGTATAATCTTGTAATGCTGAAATGAAAATTATGTTTTGAAAACAAAACAAATTGTAGCCATTGCTTCACCTTAAAATCCATTGGATAATTTTGCATGGTTCAACATAGATCACAAACCTTCAACTAAAGATATATTTTCCCATTTAGCCACCCCATTCTACTCCAAAATGCAGGGTATTGTAAATTGCCAAAAGATTCCTTTTGCTTCATAAAACTGTTGAAACTTTTTATTGACAAATTCACTACCATTAACTATTCAAAGAATTTTGATTCTTTTTCTGGTTTGATTTTCCACCATGGTACTAAATATTTGGAATTTATCAAAAACTTTGGATTTATATTCACAAAATATATTTTGGTGAACTTAGAGTAATTGTCAATAAAAGTAACAAAATATTTAGTTCCACTAAGAGTTGCAATTTTCATTGGTCTGCAAACATTCAAATGGATGAGCTCCAAAAAAATTTATGCTTTTCCACCACCATGGGTAAGAAATTTCATTCATTGTTGCTTTCCATACAAGCAATTTTGACAAAATGGTAATGTGTAGATAAAATCATTTATTCCATTAACCATTTTTTTGGTCTTCATCAACTTCAATGTTTACAAATTGCAATGGCCGAATCTTAAATACCATTTCATTGTGTTTTCATCACACCCATCTTTTGTTTGTGTAAAACTCAAAGTAGGTTCTTTAGTTGTGATTCCCTTACTAATGGGGTATAAGGATCCTTCCTTCGTGCATTCAATATGAATATGCATTTGGGATAGTTGTTATGTAATGAATACACATTCATCTTTTGTGAATTCAAACTTGGTAGAAATGATATTTAATCCCTGCAAAATTATTTCACACTAATGTAACAACAAATTTACACTATAATATGCACACATTCACAATTTATGCTTTGATTATAAACACACTTGAGTCTATAGTTCATTAAAACACCATATTCATGCTTATTTCATATAACTGGAATCTACACTTTAGAATACAATGCCAAAAAATCTAGAGACAAAATTATAATTCATTTCATCATATTTTGATACTATAGCAAATTCACACAACAATTTGAACATAGAAAACTACATCAAAATTACAGAAAAATTCCATGTTTTGTTGAAATGAAATCAAAACAATAAATAAAATTTGTGGTATATCCAAAAGAGAATTTGTGGTTATACTACAAAGTACCTATAGCTCTTCTTACTCTTCCCAAAACTATGTGTATAATCCTCCCTTCCTTCGTCCTATCATTCTTCTTTTTGGGCAATCCCAAGTCACATCATCATGGTTCCAAAAACAACAAAAATTCAAAATTCAAATCAACAATGTTCCATGATTAGTCCCTATCCAAATGTTTTGTTCATCCAAACCATGTACACATCCTCCCCTTAACATCACCCCTCTATACTTTGGATTCCATGCTCAAAATCCTTAGAAAATGATAGATTATGAAATGAATGTATTCTACAACGTTGTAAACTTTTATTTCCTCCACTTCAATTTCTATAGCCTTGACTTGCTCAACAACCAATGGTTTTGTAACCACTTTTGGCTCTACAGTTCTGACCTCCTCCATTAAGTCAATTCGTGGTTTTATTTCCAAGGGTTGTATTTTGGATACCTCTTTTTATGTTATTGGAATAACTCCACCTACTCTTGTTCTTGAATTATCTATGGTTATTTTTCTTCATGGCCCCCTCTTTTGAGGTCTTGTGGTTTTTTTTGTTTGTACTTCTTCCTCTTAAGTTGTTTCCCCTTTGAGGTTTTATGGTTCTTCAATCTACACTTCCTCCTCTTTAGTTGTTTCGTTGGGCCTTACTTTAACCTCCTCATCCTTGTTCGATGCCTTTGTACTTATTGGACTACAACAAAAAAAATCTAAAAAAATATTTTGATAAACTTCCAACTTGTACCTTAGATATATTTTAACAACTTTATGTTGAGCTAAATTTTTTTCCAACTCCTTTGTAAAATATTTTTTTACAACCTCTCACCATTCCTCATATTATAGCTCATAATCCTTCATCTTGTTATTTGTCCTCATCAAGGTACAATATTATAACATTTTTTCATAATCCTCTAACCTTTTCTTAACACCAACTAGGTCCATACTCTTCCCTTGTTCTTATGTAATCTCCAATTATGCTTGTAGGTGTTGCAATATTCTTCGATATTCTTTCATTTCCTCCATCAACTTTTCTCTTTCTACCTCTATTGTCTTTTTTCTAAGCTTTTCATATTGCAGCATAGATGCATTATTCATATTCACCAATTCCAAATTTGTTAAAAGATTTTTTCCTTAGTCAATGCTTTCACCCAACTACTCAAAACATCTTGTTGTTACTTATGAAGAAACAATGCCTCTATCCACTTTTTTTCTATGGTGTCCTAGATTTCAGCCTTCTGCTTTAAATCTTGTAATTTTTCATCATTTGACCTCAACCTTGCTATGCTACCTTAGAGCTCCTCATTTTCATCTTGCAAATTTTTTATGAGCACTTTAATCTTCTACTCAGCCTCTGCCCTATTCTTCCTCCATATTTCCACATTATGTTTATACCCCTTATGGAAGTTTTTATCCTTATTTAATTCCTCCTATAATACTGACTTCTCCTTCTCTCCTAACCTATGGCCAATCTATTTTTTAGATTGTTCACCTCCATATTCAAACTAACAATTACCATGGTTTGAAATAATTCAACTCTTTATGTGTTTGCATTACTTCTATAGCTACCTCCTCCATAGACTTTGGTGTACTTGTTTGTGTTGTAGGATTTTTGGATCATTTTGTAGAAGATCCCATCTCTTGCACCAATTTGCTCCCCAACTCAAATTCAAATGGAAATCCCTCTATAGATCTTGTCTACTAATTGGTACTTGTAGTTTTAAAAGTTTGAACTCTACAAAAGAAGGTTTTGTCTCTACTCTCTCTCTCTATATTCAGGAGCATGTAGACCTTGTGTCTGCTATTGCTGTTGTTACAAATGTTGTTGTAAACGCTCAAAATGCTATGAACTTCTAGTGGTATCCATTTAATTTTAATATACATCCCCATCAAAGTGTAGATGCTCTTCATCCTCTAGAAACCTTATGTCATGTTTCTTCTTAACTAGAAAGCCTTTGCTCCCTCAACTATCTCTCCTATGGAAATGTCATTTGTTGTACCTCTTGCCTTCGTTCCTTAAGTTGTCCCCATTGTGGAGATATCATTTGTGGCACCTTTGTAGTTTATCTAGTTGCATGTACCATTAATGGTATTGCTCGTACCACTATTGGCATTGTAGATGGTTCCACTCTACCCCTCATCATTTTTCTATGGCCTTGTTATTATGCTTTCCTATTCCTTCTTCACTCCCGAGCTTGAGGCTCCTCCTTCCTCAACTATGTTTTTCCTCTTAAGAATGTTTCTTGATGAGTCTACTACAACCTTTTTTCTATTTTCCAATGTTGTTTACATCTCTTCCTTAGTTTTTAAAACCTTGGTCGATGGTTTTTGTGAACTCTCCTTTTGATGCATAAGCAAATATTGAAAGATTTTCACCAATACCAAGGCAAATTGACAAGTATCTTTCTTATCCCCCTTATTATCCTTGACATACTTATACCATTGATCTAATTCACTACATAGACTATTGAATATAATTTGTGCACAATCTACCTTCTCCCCCTTTTCTACTCTCACTAATGTAATAACATTCTTGTTGTTAAAATATTGTGCTTTTTGCCTCTGATAAATGACAGATATAATTATAAGTTATTTGACAAAGTATGGCAAACCTAAACACCTTGCATTCCATTCATTTGCAAAAGAATTTGCATGTGTAAGTCTATAATTCTATAATGCTTGAATTGTTAATGACTTATTGACCTACACTTTATGGTTTTTTTTCATTTGCCCGCCATCTTTTAATTAATGCATGATTCTCAAAATTAATACATCCCATCACTACCTTAGTTATTGGAAGCATCAAGTTATTCAAATACCACAATGCAAATGGCAAGCACGATACAAGGTAAAGTGTTGTCTGCATGTTATAATTTTTTAAAGCTCACAAAGTTGGTGGGCATATTATATATATATTCAAGTCAAATGTGCATTGTGTGTTTTTTTGTATTTTCAAGTTTTTTTTTGCATTCAAATTATTTTTCTTTTTAGTTTTGATTTCTTGATTTTATTTAGTCAATGTTTGTTACTCACAATCTTGAAAGTCAACTTTAAGGTGAAACACACTATGGGGGGGTGAGGGGGGGGCAACTTGGGGCAGTTTCATGACATGTGTGTAAAATATACACCTACAAAATGTGTTGCATTTAATTTTGGGTTTCATTTTTTGTGTTTGGGCTTGATATTTTGATTTTCACAAAGTTAATGTTATTTAATATTATTTGAAATAATACTTAAAATATTAAATTCAAAGAATAATGGGTATATTTATGGTATATGTAATATAATAGAACCCATTTTTTTTGGACTACATTAAGTTTGGGTTTGAATTAATCAACCAAAAAATGTTTGAAATTGAATTTAAAAAGATGGTCTACCTCACATATGTTGTCATCTTCCAAATTAAAATGATTGTTTGTCAAAATGTTAATTTACCACATATTTATGGTTAGTGCCTTGAAAAACACCAATTTGTTATATGATAATTATCAAACTCTTCACATGGTTCACAAACTGATTCCAATCATATGGAATCACAATGTTTAATATATATTACAATTTAGTAGATGCTACAAATTTCATAAAAACTAAGATCATTTCAATCCTCAAGTTGGATACCCTCCAAAATTGTCAAAAGACAATTTTGGCCATAATTGATGTTGTTGGAAAATGGTATTACAACAAGGATGCAACTCACAACAAAAATGAAAGGAGTATATTGGTAAAGGTCAAAAATTTGTCTACAACATTGTTCAATTTGGAAGTCATGTAAGCTCTAAAAAGAAATTAGTTTAGTTTGCAAGTATATTTTATTCCTTAAATCATGGTCAACCAATGACAAAGCTTGAAAACCTTAGGGACTTCTATGTGTTGTGGAATGTGAAGAAAAACATGAAGAAACATTGGATTAATGGTACAAAATGGGGAATGGTAAAATGCATGCATGAAATTGTTTTGAAAAAGACAATTTTTATTGTGCAAGAATCTATTTTCTTTACTTTGAGTGCAAATGAAATGATAACCATCAATAATCAACAATGGATCAATGTGCATGTTTATGTGATGAAAAACTAGTTTCACATATCGATCTTATGTACCCTTGAGCATGTCAAGATAGGTGTAATAGTTGAAAACATCATTGGCAATAATATTTTGTAAATAATGATCAAGTCTAATTGTCTAATTGGGGAAAAACTTGCATCTTGGTGGGTTTGTTTCAATTGTCACAATGATTCCATGTTCAAGGCCTTTGCACATGCATCATTACTCAAATAAAAGATAACACAATTATTTATTTCATCAATGAACATTGCATGACACATTGAAGGAAGTTGATAATTTTTTTTTGTTGAAGTTGCCTCTGGTGTCTGCATTGAAATGATGTTACGGTCCTAATATTCCTTTTTTATTCACAACCCCCAAAAATACCTTGAGTTTTTAAGCTTGTAAAAACCTTGACTACTAAAGGTTAAAAATTGCCTAAGAACATGAAAACATGTTGGATCAACATATCAAGCTTTCTAAAATGAATAATATCGGAGTATAAAGCATATTCATAATCACGATACCATTTTTTGACTACAAGACTCAAGGATTTTGTTTTTGTTATCTTCCAAATATAAAATCTAAGTGTCATAACCCTAGCCTTGGGCTCGCGACCAAAGCAAGGGTTTACAAGGTTGTGAACCAAGAGGGAAGCCCGGGAGTCACGCCACATGCTCTTGAGAATGTAGGAAAGTGTGAGGGAATGAACCCTCACACTTCCAAGGGAGCTTCCACCTTGGGAGTTGGAGTCTCGGTGGACTTTTAAATTTTCAGAGAATGATTTCAGGGGTCAAAAACTCAATGAATTGAAAAGTTCTTTATATCATTGAAAAGCTCTTGGAACTTACATGTCTAAAATGGGATTGCATGACCCATTTGGACATTTGAAACACAAGTTATGGCCAAAAGAAGGGTCGGGAGTCAAATTGGCAATTTGACTCCCGACCATTAAAAGTCAGGAATCACCCCAATTTCTTTGCATGCAGGTGGCATGCGACATATTGTTGGAAAGCTTTTGACGAAAACTACAACTTTACTCTAGACCTCATCTCAATCGAAGGTCTACACGCAAAGTTATGGGCTTGGAAAGTCGCGGGAATCCAAGTTGTGGGAATTTCAAGATTCCCACTTGGGAGTCCCAGGACAAAATGCCATTTGGATGTGGGCCTCGTGGAGAGGCACAAAGTATACAATAAGGGGGAAGGTGGTGGCTTCCCCCAAGCCTGGGCCATGGTAAGTCTTGTGAATCCGAGTTTGCTCGTGGCTCATCCTAGCACCAAAAGTGCTCCAACTATGCACTAACCAACTTGTTCTTTGGTTTTGTGCAAATCTATGTGAGTGATTAAATGTTTGTCATTCTTCCCAGCCCCATCTTGGAGCTCCATCATGCCCTTCTACCCTTTCAACGTGCTGCAAGCTAGGGAACGTGTCCCCAACTTTTTACTCTTCCGCTATTTTCACCTCAGACTCACATTTGAGTCTATTAAGGATCTTGGAAGCACGTCACTAAGTGGAATAAATTTAAGTGAAAGATATTGGATAATATAAATTATGATAATTTTCATGGTGGTGGTGATTTTTCACATGCGCATGTAATTATGCATAAATATTTTAGTAAAAATCTAGAAATGTAAAAAGTGAATACATAAACTTTTTTATATAATTTAATATGTTTTCTTGCATGAAAATTTCTTGCACATTTTGTCAATTCTTGGGGCCACAAATTTTAAGTTTAATGAATACAAAAAATCAACCAAATGGAAAAAAGGAATCATTCTCCTTGTTGCCCTTTTTGAATGAATTTTGTAGCCTTCAAAGTTTTTATATTACATATTGTTTAATCAAATGCATTATATGAAAATTGCCCAACATAGATGTATGCATTATTTATCCATGAATTTTTTTTGAAATCAATTACATTTTTTAATGCATTTTTTATTTTTAAAAAATGAAAATTGCAATTAAGATAAAGACTCAAATTAGTTAAAAAGACTCATAAGGACATTTATATTATATCCAATCTATTTTTAAAATTTTATAATAGATTAACATAACATCATTTTTACTTATAGCCATATACCAATCCTTTATAATCATGAAATAGTAAATGTAATAAAAAGTCCAAAATAATTCTTTGCAGTCATTTTTTTGTTAGATCGTCTTTTTGGTACCCTAATTCTGAATATGCCCTACAAGTCTTTCATTCTGAAGATGCATTTGGATTCAACAAAAAATAAAATTCCAAAACAACTTGACTTTGCTTAGTGATCTTAAGCTCATTCTTGGTTTGCCTTGCCTTTTGCCAATGTCGAATGTCATGCACACATTGATCAAGTTTGCACAACATTGAAATGTGTTCATTATTGAATTCACGCATGTTGTCAAGCTTGCAAAGGCCAAGTTGTTTTATTTGTACACTAATCCATATTTTTCCTTTGAAGAACTTGTGTTTGATGCCTTCAATTCTTTGATCAACCACTCAAGTGGGTGGTTGCCTCTAGCATGGTGGTCAAACATTTGTTGTGCACAATTGGTTTGATGATGGATTCTACCATGCAATTCACCAAGTTAATGCAATCACAATGGCTATCAGGGTTTGATGAACTTACACAAATGCAACCCAAACTTTCATTTCAAAACTACAACAAATATTACCAATGCATGAAATTATGAATGCAATGTGAATGGTTTATCCCTAATATTCATTGAACAAAAATATATTTAATGTGACATTTTAAGTTTATTTGGTAGTGATCAACATTTCATTTTGTGTTGCAAAGAAAACCAAAGTTGGAGTCTTTGTTTTTCCACTTTTTGACTCCTAGTTGCTTGACATACAATCTTCATTTTCTTGTGTAACCATGTTTCAAAATCCAAAGCTAGTAATGGTAGAAAAATAAATAAAAACCATGTTTATAATTTGTGGATGAAGGTCAATGGCTCCCCCAATTTGTCACAATAGTTGAGTGAATACATCAAACTTGTTGAAATAATTATAGTTGATGTCTTGGGTTTAGTGGAGGATGAA
>Ga0209208_10003078_pt1 | contig 23993 bp, 16 predicted proteins | sample S1TSphfallax_3_FD_187694 | JGI IMG/M metagenome (GOLD analysis project Ga0209208, IMG submission 187694) | Host-associated microbial communities from peat moss isolated from Minnesota, USA - S1T2_Fd - Sphagnum fallax MG (SPAdes) (version 2) | ecosystem: Host-associated > Plants > Peat moss >...
TTTGTAAGTTGATTTTTTTGTTTTGTTTTGGGAACCATAATGGGTTTAACTAAAACTTGATAAAGTTCGATTAATAGAGAGAGGAAAAAAAAAATTAATATGTTTATGTTGGTGTGTGTATGAATGAATATACATATATGTGTTATACCATGTTACAACATTCCAAAGCCGAGTAGATGATGCCAGGGTCACCTGTACAATCAAAGCTGTAATCCACACCTCCATCTACCAGCTCACATATGACCTACAAACAAACAAACAAGTGGTCAATCCCAAACTACCTTGGATTATTAGATGACCCTTTTCCAAAAAATTCAAAACTACACATAAGTTTGCCTCATCTTTGTTGTGTTGTTCTTCAAAGGTGGACCACAACTTTATTTGTGATAATTTTTGAAGGCATGCAGTTTTTGCAACCAAATTGATGATGCAATTGCTATTTCTTGCAATGTTGCAAGGGGATTATGAGATTTTTTGGTTTCATCATGTGAAAATGACATTTTAGCAAAATGATATTTTTTCTAATTAAATTTTTTTTAACACCCCAAAAAATCACTTTCTCACACACAATTTGAGAAAATTTTGGATTTTAAGAAATTTTGGTACTTGTTCAATGGGTTTAGCAAACTTCTGAATATTGAGACAATCTGTGAGTCCAAATTCAACAGCTGCCCATCCCATTTTTAACATCCACAATCAAACATGTTCACCATTAGAGTGGAAAACATTAGTACATAATATACTTTCTTCATCATCATCCTAACAAATTGTTGGTCATGGAATACCTTTAAGTATAGGTATTCCATAAGCTCATAGTTGCAAGATTAGGTTTAGGGTTTCCAATTATTGATGTTTTTCATAACAAGTCATAAAGCAAACATCCCACACTCGTAAGGTTAGTTTTGGCCTTTTCTCTACTAAATAAATAACCATGGGACTGACCATACATGTGTCGATGCATAACTTAATTAATTTAAGGGTTCATTCACACTTGGTGTTAGGGCCTCTAGTGTTGAGTCCAATAACACCATACTAGTCATTTAAGACTTAAACTTACTTATTGTGAAGACCCTTTATGTTAAACTAACATTCACTTAATATTAAACTATCCCCCCATTTAACATTGGGTGATACCTAGGATGCCACCTAGATTTTTCATTTAACATTGATTTAACATCAAGTGTGAATGCACCATAATTAGTCTTGTAAGTTGATGTTAGGGTTAACATATTGAAACCTCTTCTCAGTTTGTCATCATCTCGTGCAACCCCAATGATACGAGATGCCCCCGCGACCTTGGCTGCTTCAACCACCTTCATGAAATTCATCATGTTTAAATATTTTTATCACTTGTTGCTTTTGGGGTACATCTTGATGTTTTGCATGAACGGAGAATTAGAAAGTCACTTGTGAAAATTTTCCTCAGCCTAATACTCATTTGAAATGCTCATTGACAACATTTCGAGGATTTGGCTATAATTATTTTTTCCCTTGGACAACGGGTATGTTGGGAAACTTGCATTAGCCCCGAGGTTCCTATTAACAACTCTATTCAAGACCATAGCAAAATGTTTTGATTTACACAAGGATCAATGTAAGCCAATAGCTCTACCTACAAAGATGATCAAAATCTTTGAAATTTTCATTGGCTTAGAAATACAATTTGAATGGGATTTGGTTGTACAAGTGAATACTTGTCAGGTACCCAATTGAAAGTTTAAAACCATGAACAAACCTCAAACTGCAAAACATGGTTTTTTAATTTAATTTTACAATTTTGTGATGTAGCCAAACTGCAATCATTCACAAGAAGATTTAGCCAAATTTGGCTATAAAACACATGCGAAAGAAAAGTAAATTATGAATCCTTTTGTGTTGGCTACATGCTGGAACCTGTTGTAGAAATCTGGTGGATGTTTTTTAAAAATAGATAATAATAATAATAATATAAAAAAATTCAAAATCTACTTTTTTCAGGGCCATTTTTTCACAAAAATCCTTTGTATGTGTCAAAATCATTATTTTTAAGGTTGAAAAATACGCAAAATCTCACCACCCAAAACAAAATAAATAACACTGGTTCAAAGCCTTGAATCAAATAATTGGACCAACTTTTGTAGATGTCGAGAATAGAAAGTCAATCTGAAAAAGAAAACCTTCCCAAAACCATAACATGAACTATGTGAAACATATGCACCATGTTTTGGGTAATTCAGAAATAGTTTATATAGAATCACGTACCGCAAGTCCAATAGTTCCCAAACCAAAGACAGCAACTGTGGATGATTTGTGGACTTTGGCAATCTTCCAGGCTGATCCAACTCCTATTTCCAACAACATGTAGGTAGTAGATTGTTAGTCCAATGATCCGCACTTGCAACTTAGTTGCAACAATTTTTTAGACAACCTGGTTACATGTTTGTTTGCCTTGCCTACCAAAGCAAGGATATTGTGTTTAGATTCATTATAGAGTATATAGTAGCTTAAAGGATTTTGGCCCCTAGTTTAATAGGCCTATTTTTATATGAGGATTTTTGAAAGATGATATTTTGGCTTGTGTTGAAACTTGAGATTAGTTATTATAGAGTTACAATATCTTGAAGGTTTTTTGGTTTCTTTTAGAGGATTTTTTGAAGATTATATCTTTGCATGGTGAAATATTTGAGGTTTCATAATGCTTCTTTTCCCTTCATAACTTTTTAATGTAAATGGCAAGGCCACAGCGTGATACACCCCTTGTTGCCCTTGTTGCCCTAAACCCTAAACCCTAAACATATTTTCTTCAAATTAAGGGAAAAGAAGAAGAAGACATGAATATGCAAAACATGACTTATTTGGGTGTTTCAACTAAGGTTATGGCATGATGATGATGATGATGATGATGTTAGAGAGAGGCCAACAACAGACCTGTGGGAATGCCGCAGCCCAAAAGACAAATTTTGGTCAGGTCAGCTCGGTTGTTGATTTTGGCACAACAAGCTTCATCAACGACCGTGTATTGGCTAAACACGGAAATGCCAAAGAAATGATAGATGGGCTTGCCATCCAAGGCACGGGTGAAGCGAGTGGTCTTCTTATCGGAGGCCATAAGACCACTACCCCAGTTGAACATGAAGACTTCACAGATATTAGTCCTGCTCGATTTACACATGCTACACTTTTGGCATTCAGCTTGCCATGCAGGTATGCATTTGTCACCTGGTTTCAGGCCTATCACATTTGCACCGAAGCTCTCCACAATCCTGTTCTCCCATATGAAATCAATCCCATCCCATCATGAGTTTTCATCGTGTAAGCCCTTACAACAACAAAAAGGTGACATTATTTTGCTCGACTCTCTTTTATTATTGATTTTTTTTTTAAACATTATTTTGGCACCCCAAGTTATGAGATTTTTTTTTTTTGTTCTTGTCATCCATAATCAAATCATCATTAGGGCCTAATTAGTAGGCCCATGGAATCAAAATAATAATAGTAGTATTGTATGTAAATAATAATAATAATAATCTTATCAAAAGTTTCAAGTTTCAAATTCAAAATTCATGCATATGAATGATGAAACATGTAGATGCATGTTCCATGAAGCACAAGAAATTGTCATTAGTTTTGCCTAATTATCATTAGGTGGTGGTTTTCCAGCTACCCTATATATACTATAGTTAAAAAATTCAATGGTTAATTCAATGAGCACTAGACATCCCTTTTAATTGCACCCAGGGAATAGAGTTCACAATCATATCTCACCCAGCACCTTCATGGCCGAGGATGCGAGGGAATAATTTTTCTGTATCCTACACATTCACACACAATTCATCTACATACATATATATATACATATATGTTTAAACTATGTAAATGTGTGTGTGGTGACTTTGGAGCTAACCTACATACTTATTCTATTCCCATAAAGTAGTCTTAGAAATTTCTTCATGCATTTGGAGGGCACCTTATATCCCTCCTAGAAAAGAGGACAAATCATATGCTTACTCCTTAACTAGAGTGGGGTGATAATTAGGCCTACTTATAGGTGTAAGATCCCTCGCACTCCTAAAGAATAGGTGTAAGAACCCTCCCCCTTCTACACCTCATAATCTCGATATGTTAAGTTCATGTTTATGTTTATCTCATGCTTTAGGATGGGTAAAGCCCATGGGTAGGGGACATTGCAAACTATTGAGGGCTAAATCTAGGATGAACATTCCTAGACTAAGAGACCTAGCACAAGTTCATAGTTGAATTCGGACTTGCTTTATTGGGAATATGTCCTCCACCCATTGGCATTTACCCATTGTAATGTTCGAAGTGAACTTTATAATGAACCTAAACATATGTGATCTAGATCACAAGGTGTAGGAGTGTAAAGGTTCTTACATCCATGTAAAGATGGAAAGGATGTTACAATGTTATCCCTATGTAGAGGCATAACATCCCTCCCACTCTTGAGGAGTAGGTGTAAGATCCCTCTTCTTTCTTTTCAAGGAGAGATATTCGAATATGTATGGTGTTCTCAAATTACATTAGGAATTTTCTCTAAAATGCTTTACATTTAAATATTGACTTGTACAATGAGTTATGCATAATTGAAAACCAATGTTTCATTTTGTACCATACCATAAATCATGAGGGTTAGGGGAACTTGTGGGTTGGGGGAGGTGGAGGGGGGGGATGTTTACCTTTCCCTTCCAAAAGTATAGATCACTCTGACAAACACAAGCATTCATCATCTTAATACGGACTTCATTGGCTTGGGGAGGTGCAACCAGGATGTCCTCCAATACCAGAGGTACCTTGGGTTTGTATGCCACAGCAGCTTCAGCAACACAAACACGGGGTGTGTCACACTGTGGCCTTGCCATTTTTTTACATTGAAAGGGTAATCTTAAGGCAAAAGAAGACTTGTGAAAACTCAAAAATTTCACCATGCAAAAATGTAGTCTTCAAAAAATCCTCTAAAAGAAACCAAAATCCTTCGAGATATCTTAACTTTATAATTGATCTCAAGTTTCAACACAAGTCGAAATATCATCTTTCCAAAAAAAAATCCTCATATAAAAATAGACCTATTATATTGTACCTAGGGACCTATAAAAATCCCTTAAGCTACTATACTCTATAATGAATCTAAACACAATATCCTTCCCTTGGTAGGCAAGGCCAAACAAACACACACACACATACCCCAATCATCAAGTACCAAAGATTAGTTTATGAGAGCATTTTTGTTACATGTGGACTATTGACAAAACATTATTTTTAAAAATCACATTAGTTTACATGGCATGGCTTCTTTCCAAAGAGTCTCTACATCATCATCCCCTTGCAAATATATCAAACTTTGGGCAAGTCATCACCATGATAGTACACACCAATGACTAAGGTATTTCGAAGTGGAAAATGTCCACCTTACAAATGTGATGGAATTAGTACCATGTCCCTAAACCACTTGTCATCTAGGCTTCAGTTCCCAATCAATCGAAACACAAGAAAATTTGTTTGTCAAAATTGACATCAAAATTGTTCAAACTTTTGCAATGTCTCATGGACAATTTAGGGTTTACTATTAGGTTGCCCAAACATATTTGTTACTACATCTCAAAACATGTTTTTTGTTCTAGCAACAGATTTTATTATTTGGAAGCCTTCGTGTTATTTTGGGAACACTCCACTCCACACACCACTCTGAGGGTATTCCCCAATCGATTTCATCCCAAAACAATGCACACTTGTGTAATTGGGATCCCAATTTTCACAAGCTGAGTTGACAAGGATGCAATTCTCAGTTGATCATGCTCGTGATGTTTATGCAATTTTTTTAAAGCTCACACCAATTGACATCAACAATAGAAATTTCACTTAAACGCATGCCCCCAAAACATCATCGCACTATAAAAAACTGTTTGTCAAAATATGGGGATTTTGAAGAAGTTGAATGTCAATGAGAGTCAAAGAGAGAGAGTAGGGAGGGAGAGGATAAGGATTCGAAGGTTTGAATGGAGAAACGCACCTTTGCATTTGATGACTTTACCTGCCGTAGCAGCTAAGCTCATAGCAATGTGGCTCTCAAGGGGAGGAATCCCTTGGCAAATACACTCAAGGGGAGGATCCCCTTGGCAGCAAATATACGACAAAGCCATGAGAACTTTGGAACAAATCCTTCCTTCCAAAAATCAAAAGCTTCTTGAACTCCTATCCATACTACCCAAAGTCATGCAAGCCATAAGTTTGTCCTCACTTGTACTTATTTGCACCCGAGGCATGACCTCCTCACCTTCTACTACAACCATTGAGAGTGGTTGTTTCATGTGACAAGCTTGTTTCATGTGACATATCTTCTTCTTGGTTCCATCAAGATTGGGCAAAGATTCAATTTCATTTTGTATTGTCTCTTTGTTGAACTTGGCAACAAGGTTATGTATTACATAGCATGTACTAAGTTGTTGTGCAAAGCAGAGATGTTTGTTGGCATGTGGCAATGTGAAAAGTTGATCTCTTGATTGGTCCAATGGGTGCTACACAAAAGTTGTGAAAGGGTGTGTAAGGGAAATGAGAGAATTTTTTTTTACCCCTTGTGACCTCCTTCACATGCTCCTCTCTAATCACCTCATGTCCTTCCATGCCCCTCTCTAACCGCCTCATGTCCTTCCATGCCCATGTCTACAATGCAACACAATGCAATACTGCTTAGATAAGTTTGATGTGCAAATCAACCCAATTGTTTAGATAAATGTAAGATGCAAATCAACACAATTTATCAAGTGTCTCTTGCAAGACACTAGTTTTGTGTAGTGGTTTATTTTATCCTGGAGTCAGTTTTGTTATCAAACGATCTTTAAAATAATGAAACAAAATTTCATGAAAATACGAAGCTAAGATGTTGAAAGCCATCATAATTTTTTCAAAGGCTACAATCTGAATAATTTCACTTCTCACGTTTGACAATATCATTGTAGTATTTGTTGTTGGAACCAAGTTTTGTGTGAAGATGGTGCTTACTGTTCTGTAATGGTTTACTTTTGGTTGGAATCAAGTTTAGTGTGAAGACAGTGCTTAGTGGCTTACAATTCCACAATAACATGTCCTTTCAAAATTACACAAGTTGGAGAAATAACATTTACCCTTCTTTTTCTGTTCTTTGGTAAGTAACTCTTATTTCTTGCTATCAACATATCCTTGTAGCAATGTTTCCATTTCATACACAAAAGTAAGTATCTCTCACATGGATCAACTTTGGTTTCCAAATGTAGAGTTTGGTCAGCATTTTGGTCAGCATTTTAACTACCTAAACTATGGTGCTACAACCCATGTACAGATCTGAAAAGTTTTGGGGTCTGAAAAGTGCACTTGATGCTGATTCTCTTCGATGTCAAATATCTTTCTTGCATCACAGAATTCAACATGCATAGCCAAATTGTATTAAAGCCAGGTCTGAGGGACACGATATCCAACTAGGAGAATTCCCTCACTCGTGGGAGCTGCTGCATAAGAAAGTCAGTAACAATTCACCAACAGGAAGAATTTGCATCATCTACTACATTGTCCAACAAGACCCATTGCAAAATTAGGTCACAGGACTGGGGATTTCAATGAAGAAAGTGCCACAACAGGAAAACTTTATCTAGCATTTTCCCTATCAGAACTCAACTACTAGTTCATTAGGAATCATAGGAAGTGTGTACCTCATAGATGTGGTGACTGAAATTTGCTAGGTGATGAGGGAGATGCTGTCCAAAAAATGCATCTGTGGACCCATGCAAGTACTTTTTTGATAAACTGAGAATTATGGACAACAAGACTCTTTGGTGAAACAGGTAAGGACAGACTGCGTTACATGAATCAACATGACCATCTCTTAAGTCATGGATAAAAATTACTGATCATTCTACATTCCCATCTGACTGCACACTGGGAAATTTGAGACTAGAGTGGATCTTTGAAGTTAGTGGTAACTAGACTAAATTGGATGCAAAGATATAATCTCTCAAGGACGCTTTACTTGCAGGTCAAGATAAGCAATTGCTGTATAAATTGCTCACTGCACCCTTGCTCCCATGAGCCCATCATCTCACAGTCAAATGCCATGACTTACACAAGACAAAACTCCTTACACAGGAATTTCATGGTGGCCTAAATATTCAAATAGACACTCGGGTTAAGAGCAGATCTACCTCCAAGTGACCAATGTAACTAAAGCTTCAAAAAGGATGGAGTATAGGGTTGCTTGTCATCCTTATGCTTTTCAGACTGAGCACCCCTCTCTTGGGCTCTATTAATATCTGCAAACACCTGATCACAGAAAAAAGATTTGCTGAGAACCCCACCCACATCAACAGCTCTTCCTTTCAAATTCATGCAGAGTGCTTCATAAATACTGGCAATCACATGATTCCAGATGAAACTGACTTTGTGTGCTGTAGAATGTGTCAGCAATTAAAGGGTAGGATTACAATGCTGATATTTCCAAAATCTACACTCTGTGCAATGCATTGAAACCTTGGATGGATCTCAAGACTAACCTTTGCAGATTTCCCAAATGAGGAAGTGGCCCGCTGACCCTTGGTGTGGATGTGCCGCACATTCAGTTCCTTGAGTGGGTCTTTGACCATAGTATTGCTAATGTGAGCTTTCTTTCTTTCTTCATTTGCTTTCTTAGCCCCTACAGAAGGAAAATTTTTGGACAAATCAACAACAGGCATGGTGATGAAAAGTACAGAGCCACCAACATGTAAGACTACAAACATGGAAGAAGAAGCATACAGCAAAAGAAACAAGGTGAAAAGAAGACAATCTTTCTCTGGCCCAAAACATGTGAGCAAACAAAGGACAAGACAGATGAAGATGGAAATATAAGAATAATTTAAAATGGTGCACAATATAATAATTTAAATGCAAAAAGAAGAACAGGAGGAAGAAAAAACAAATAACCTTTTCTGCTGCGCTTTTTTTGAGCTCTTCGACGCTTTCGGTCATCAGGAGTCAGCTCAGACTCCCCTACTAGTTTGCCACTGCCTTTGTAAACCTCTTCAGGTGCCAACATTGACGCAACTGATACTGCCATTGGAGCAACCTAATAATATAATCAACCCCACCGTGAACCCAGTGGTTGAATCAATCTCACAAACCTCATGATGGAAACACACTGATGATATCAACCTTCACACCCAATTTTTGCTGAACTTATGTGGAGAGTATAACAGAATAGAGCGCTTTCTGAAATGCTCCAGAGAACCACCATAACTGGCAAAGAAAAATAAATTGCATGTTGTGATTAGGACTGACAACGTTTTGTTACAGATTCTCTAGCTTTCTAGTGTGCTCATGTCAGAATTTTCTTGCTCTTTCTAACTTTTGCAACATCCAATAGCTCTACCACATGTTAAGAACACATCCAGAGACTGAAATGAATTCTGCTCACATGTAGCACACATTGATTTTGCGCATGTCATAGCTAAGTGCTAATCCGCAAGATTTAGTGTTGTGCAAGGTACCCAAGGGTTTAATATTTAGGGGTTTAGGAGCCAGCTGATTTCAAGTTCCCACAAGGTTTAACAAAGGGAACACTGCTACTGTAGAATGCACATGAGGTAGATTGAGATGGGATTTACAATGTACAGTGACCATGCTAGTATACCTCTTTTGATACCCAATTTAGTGAGAAGTGAATGTACCAAAAAGGACCAGTACAGAATTGCACAAGAAGCAACAGATGCAAAGGCCAGAAAACTTACCTCTTCCATAGCCAGAGCAGGAACATCTGACCGAATCTCCATCTCCTCCACCACCTTCAAAAGAGAAGACAAAAGCACTCATAAAAAAATGCTTGAACAGATTGGTGGAAACTGCAGAGACCATAGCTTTTAGCTACCACCAAGATCAAGCAGAGGAGCAATTAGGGCATCATATTATATATAAAAAAAACCGGCATAATACTGAGATAACACTCACAGAGATGTGATACAAAACAGCAGCTCAACATTTTGCCTGCACTAGCAAAGTGTTCAACCACTGTGCAACATGGGGTTTCAGAATTGCTCTTGAAGCTGGGAGTGTAGAACCCCTTGCTTTAACAAAGACATTCCATAAACTTTGAGCTCTGGTTGCTGTATGCCATGATCAAAGAAGAGCCATCTTCTGAGCTGACACAATGTTTGTACATGGCTGATCACAGGGCAGCACACTACAAGACCTGCTGGAAAGTGGTGCGACAAGAAACAAACAGCTCAAGTAGTTGTAGAGATGGAATCCTCACTGGTTTTGGAGCAAAGTGAAAATGGGACAAGGCGTCAAGCTTGAGACAGAGGAGCTTGAAAAGTGATGTCACCTGCATATATTTCACAGAGACAATGAGATTTTTTTAGCACATGTATTGACCAAAAAAAAAAGTCAAGCAAGAGCTACATCTGTGAGGAAGATGCACAAACTCTTGGGAGTGAGAACTGTGATGGGATATAGATAGATAGATACCTCAGCTTTGATTGAGTCTGTGACAGGTGTGGCAGCCACAGCAAGTCCTGCACTCTGCATGTATTCTTCCTGCAAAATAGGGCCCAAATACTCCTCAGGATAAAAACATTAACATTTCTATGACCGAACCTTTCCACATCTTGAGCCAAAAGGGTTGCAAAAGGATTTTTGTCCTTCTGTTCATTGATGGCCCTTGTGAAGAAAAAATTGGTTAACTTCCGACAGTCATGTTTCAATACCTATGGGGGTGGCAAAAGGTTCTTCATTCAGCACCATTGTAGCTGAACCTTGTTGCAGCAATAGAAGAGGAAGAAGAATGAGATATAATTATATCTCAAGAACACATGGGAACAATATTGGCTGCAGAACTTCTGAACAGAGACCATCTTCAAAAAATGTAGAAATAAATGGACCCACCTCATAAATCTCCCCAAGACCTTTTTTGCTCTTGTTCTCATCCTGCAAATAACAAAGCTCTTCAATTACACCCCAATTACCCCTTTGTATGGATTGTGAATTATAATCACCCAATAAGCATCAGGAATACAAAAAACTTCTTCATGTTTCAGTGATACTGCTTCAAGGCATTCCAACAAGCAATACAACTGAAAATCCCTGTACAATCCCGCAAGTAAAACAACTTTTCTTTAAAGCAATAGACCAGCTGCTGTATCACAAGCTATAAACTATGTGTGACTCTTTTGCCACCAAAACATACATACCTATTAAAACATCTGAATGGGACATCAGTGACATTCCAAAGAATTTTCACTACATTTTACAAGTTAGAACAACAGCAGTATGGTAATCTGTCTTCTGTGACCACAATTAGTAAAGAGCCTCACAAAATCTTTGTTGTACTTTTCTTACCAATTCAACCCGGGCTTTAGGTGCAATGTCACCAACAATTGCCTTGCGTTGAACGTCATCAAATCGCTCCTAATAAATTGCAAGGAAAACAATGCAAATAAGAGGAAATAACTGCAGAAAAGGAAGTTGACAACCACCTTCGTACATACTTCTAATAAATAATCTTTGTGACTCAAGAGTTTTGTCCATTACATTTGGTCACTGTCCCATAGTTTGCAAGACACACCTTCATTGAAAGTGCACAAACTGTCAGATGGTAATTAACATTTAATAATTGATTAATTAATTAAAAATAGGAGCAGATTCCACTTGCTACAAAGTACATTACCAGCTCAGAATGGTGTGCACAAAATTATTAGATAACCAACCTCAATGATACGGCTTCGAATAATGTCTTCCAAACTTGCTGTCACTTCCTCAGTGATAACTGGAGCTGGCCGGGCAGCATGCTCAAAATCAAGCTCAACTTCCAGGGCACTGTTTTTGGGTCTCTTTGCTGCTGTGATCTGGACAGGTGCATAAGCTAGTTAATTCTTCAATGCCCAACTTCAGCAGGGAAGGCATATATCACATGATACCACACACTTGGGACTGCATCCCATGCATCTGGAGTTGCAAATCCAACCATACATAGGGCTTAGAGTCTGAGTCCAGATTGATCTGATACTAGATCATGTAGTATAGTGACCCTGCACAAATCTCTCTACTGAAACACACCTAAGGAAAATGTTTAGGGTTTAAGGTTTAAACTATAAACCCTAAACCAATCAACCTCTGAGATCCTATGAAGCCTGAAATGCAAAAGGGCTCTTTGCAACATGTTGCTGAGAATGGAGGGTACCTCGCCTTGCAAAGTCCAATGTTTTGGATCTAGATTAGATTTCTCCAGCTGCTCGATCCGCTTCTTGATTTTCTCTTGTTGCCTCTCATGTGTTGATAATCTTGTCTCCTGGTACACACCCAGTGATTCTGTCAACTGTAATTCCTTCTTTATCAATGAACTTCAAGAGAACATGTTTTAGTAACATTTTCAACTGAAGTCATGCACTAAGCACTTGCAGGTATATATATAAACACAAATCCTCATGATGCCCAGAGTGTCAGAGGCTCTAAAAGGTATAGATAATAAGGATGCACAAAGAAGCTTAAGGAACCTGTAATGGATCCGAAGCCACATCTAATCCTTGTTCATCATCATCATCAAGTTCTTCATCATCTGCATCATCACTTTCTTCTTCAACATCCACCTTAGCCAACTCTTCATTGTCATCACTGACCCTTTTCACCACATGTCTTTGCTTCTGTTTCTTTCCTTCAGCTTTCCCCACAAACTCTGAATAACTGCAAACGAACACATACCCACACAGACCACTCCTTCAAGAAGAATGGGATGATTTTCAATTCACAATTCTACCAATTTTATACAGCAGAAACTAGCAGATCATATAGACAAGCTTGAGACTAAGTACAACAAAACATGACAACTTATTCACAATTTGTGCACAGATCCATTGCAAATTGCTTATAAACTGACAAGTAAAAACATAGAATCCATACCCATCCATCAAATGTACTCAGAAATATAAGGTAAGATCTTGTCTATTTGTGGAACAAACAATATGTGTTTCCAGGTTCACACAAATAAGCTGACAACAGTTGGAAAAGGGGGCCAACCTGGGACCCCAAGTGTCATCCTCTTCATTCTCATCTGCCATCTGAGCTGAAAATTTGAAGGCTTCGTCCACCTACAGAGAGATTCATAAATCATCAGGCAATTCCAAGAAGAAACCTCGTAACTTCTCTTTCATGGAGAGAGGAAAAGAAAAGGGCTAAGAAAGGTACCTCCAGGTCATCATCATCATCATCCTCTTCATCTTCTTCTCTATCATCGTTGTCACTAATAGCAGGTGAAATGCCAGCATCCTCTGCATCAGCCTGATCCAGAAACTTCTCCATCTCATTCAACTTCAAAAACTTGTCTTCAACCACCTTCTTTGATTCTGCCAAACACAGGAAAATTTCGAACATCCTATCATCTCACATTAACTGAAATACAACCTGGAAAACTGGAATAATAACCTTTAGTCTGCTTTGCATACAAAGTCAAGTTTTTTGTTACCTTCATCATAGTCAGAAAACTCTTGATCTTCTGAGTCAGGGCCATCATCCTTTTCAGCTGCCTCATCATTCTCAGCATCTGAGCCATCAATGTCTGATTCTGACTTCTCCGAAGCATCAAAGTCACCATCCTCCAGATTGTCATTTGCATCTGAACGATCTGATGTCTTCCTCCCTGCAAAAAGTCCACATGAGTCAGCAGCACATCATCAAATCTTGTCTCCATTCTAAACCTTTAATGTACTCCTACCGCTGCAACTCCATCCATAATAGGCAACTGCCAAGATCCCACACGTTCAAAGGAACTTCAATTTGTACCTTGACCCAAATTTTCCAAGTAACGCTTCCTTCTTCCAGATGATGAAGAACACAGAGAAACTGTCTGTCATAAAATCACAAGCTCTTACAAAAGCCAAACTGTTCTCCATTTACCACTATGATTGGAAATGACAAAGGCTCAATACTCCTAATATTCCTGGAAAAAAGAATCCCCATCTGGTTATCCCCAGGAACACCACCTTGTGTACATCTAAAGCTAAAACTCCCAACATCTTGAAGTCAACAAAAAAACCAGAACCTAAACATCTGGTCTGGGGCGGTGGATAACGTCACTTTCTTGACCACATCACATGACATAACCTTCATCTTCTTATTCTGATAATGATGATCATACACACATAACCAAAATGTGTCTGTTGAACATTATTTTATTTTAATTTCTAAATCTGCCACCCCAGACCTTTAATGTCACGGAATGACCTTGCCCATTATGTTGGGTACATATAATGGGCAGGTCGCCTAGTTCTTGCCCTAACAAGCTTGCTGGACCTTACCCAACAATGGGCAAGGGATTTTTACAATTTCATAGTACTCAGAAAAACCCTAAAACCCCAGATTAAATTACAGTCATGAACTCCAGCAGATTAGCTGATGATGAACACAATGCAGATTGATCGGCTGACTGTAGAACATTGAAACAAAGCATCCATGTACATAAAGAAAAACATCCCAAAAGATGCTGACAGACAGATTGATAGGCTAGCTGTGTAGATCATGGAAAACAAAAGCATTAGGCACACGAAGAAAAAGTCCCCAAAAGATGCCAACAGACAGATTGATAGGTTAATAATGTAAATCATGTGAAAATTCCTCAAAAACCCTGAACCCTAAACCCTCAATCCTCAAATTTTGAGAAAATCAAGCAAAGACGAACCCCCAAAAAGATGCCAAGAAATTTAAGAAAACCTCGAGTGTTTTTAGCTGAGGAGTCTCTTTGAGCCTCCTCCTTTGTGAAAGAAGAAGAGACGAAGAAGAAGTCCTTCTTCACTTTGGTGTTTTCGATCTGCCGGAGGCGTTTCTTAATGGAAGAGAGAGTAGGATGAGCCTGGAGATCGATCTGTTGCCACACTTGTTCTGTGTCGAAGCCTTTAGTCAGAAGCTTATCAAGCGGTAAATTCTTCTCAGTGCATGTGGTGGCGATGAGAGTGAACAAATACTCGGAAGCTTGCATTGCACTTTGGAGTAAGGATGGCGGAGCTGCCAGCCACGTGCTGGGCTCTGCTTCCTGGACTCTCTTGAGAGCCTGTGAGCCGCAATCATCCGGCACTTCTTCGACAGCATCATCGCTAGTTTGTTGTTTCTCTTCTTCGACTGGTTCTTCTGCAGTTTTGTTTGTTCGCGAGACTGCTTCTTCTTCTTGTTCTTCTTCCGCTCCTCCTGGTGCTGCTTCAGACCTCCTTCTGCTTCCCTCCTGCTGCTCTGAATCGCTTCCTGCTTTCATGACTCAGAATCTCAGCACCCACTCTAAACGACAGCTCTCTTCCAACAAGCCTCTAAGATTCCCTGTTCTTATCACTTGCAAGCTCACAAACAGACCCCCGCCTCTTCCGCCCTCCTCCTCCTCTTCCTGCTGCCTCTAGACCAACTCTTGAGGTTTCCACGTCTTTCAATCAATTTTCTTTTCCCCTAAATGTTCATTGGAAATAATCGCTTGCTTGCTTGCTTTCTTTCTTACTTCTTTCTTTCTTCCACATCCAAGTGCACCCTTCTCATTTCCTTCCTTGTCCGCGAAACGGTACAACAGAAAGAGCTGCAACCACCAACAAGAGCTTAGCAACACGCCGTTGAAAGAACCTACATTAGCAGCTGCTAAGAAGCGCCAAACCCTAACCCTAACCCTAAAATGCCTCGGATGGAATAAACGGACGGATGATAAAAGTAGTGCAATTACGAGAAAGGGCGCCAAAGGCCCCAAGGCCGTTCCACAATTTAATTGTCGATGTAAGAAAAGATATTACGAGGTTCCTGTTACGTAATACAGGGCATTATGGACATTAATTTGTAAGGTCCCAGTCAGGGTGTCCTCATAATCTGACAGGCCTTTTTTGCAGTAGGTGAAGGGCCTACCTTAAGCAGCTTCCTTCTGTAGGAGAAGGGTCTACATTTAGACCCTTTATCCGGGAAGGGTCTAAAATGTAGACACTTCACCCCATGTAAAGGAACGCTGCCGCTTTTTCCGTGGAATTTTCTTGAAAAATATGACGCTTATGAATTTGTAAGGTCCTTTTGATTGCTCAACGGGGGTCTTACACGGGTTGTAAGATCCCATGAGCCTACTACACATGAGAATTATAGTACCTTAGCAGCTTAAGGTCCTTTTGATTGGTCAACGGGGGTCTTACACGGGTTGTAAGATCCCATGAGCCTAGTACACATGAGAATTATAGTACCTTAGCAGCTTAAGGTCCTTTTGATTGGTCGACGGGGGTCTTACACGGGTTGTAAGATCCCATGAGCCTACTACACATGAGAAGTGACAAGAAATTATCGTAGTACCTTGGCAGCTTAAGGTCCTTTTGATTGGCCAATGGGGGTCTTACACAGATTGTAAGATCCCATGAGCCTACTACACATGAGAAGTGACAAGAAATTATCGTAGTACCTTGGCAGCTTAAGGTCCTTTTGATGGGTCTTACACGGGTTGTGAGATCCCATGTGCCCTACACAAGAGTAGCAACAAGAAAAATATTGTAGTACCTTGGCAGCTTCGGCATAAATTAAATTATTTTTTAATCTGCTGAAATTTTTATTAATTCATTTTTTTTAAATTTGTCAAGCTTTTGAAAAAGTTGCTTAAAGATGTGAAATTTTGATCTTGGGTCATGTTGAAAAGAGGATACTAAATAGAGAGGTCCCACCTTATCACTAAAATAGTTGAAATTATTTGAAACAAAGATATTTTATAATAAATTTAATTCTTTATTGTCAATTTTTTCAAAAATTAAAAACCCAAGAGGCAAAGCAAGAAATTTAAAGTTAAATTAATTATTTGACATTTTTGTGCTGAAAATCCACCAAGGTATTTGCATACATCACCCAAATTTCAACAATTTTTTATGGAATTCTCAATAGGTAACCTTCCTACCTTCCACTCAACAACTTGGGTGACTTCAAGACATGTACCAAAATATCCAAAAGGTTGTAAACATAGGCCCTGCTATTTTTACAAACCTAAATCCTACTTATACATGCTTCATATGAAGCACATATAATTAAGATGCCAAAATAAATTTAATAAAATTTTAAATATGAAAATTACTCCAAATTCAATATTTTTTCAACTTTAACTCTATCTGCATTCAACCTTGCTTTTGAAATGTTTTTCATGAGTACCAAAAGCATGCCCTACTTTCCCTATCATTTAAAAATTATGATGAAATTGGAATTTTATATGAAAAATAATTCAAAATTCACTAACTCCTTCACTATAGGTTTAATGGCTATGAAACCACCTTAATGCACCCCTACTCATCAATTGTTTTCCAATTGTAGAAGAGCATGACGAGACAAAAGGCACCACCCATAGGTGATTGGAAGGTGTCTATTTTGTACTAATATTATAGATAATAATATATAGAGTGTCATCATGCAACTAGGATTGTTAGACCTTTGTTAACCTTGCCTACCAAGGCAAGGATATTGTGTTTAGATTCATTATAGAATATAATAGCTTAAGGGATATTGGCCCCTAGGTAGTAGGTCTATTTTTATATGAGGATATTTGAAAGATGATATTTTGTGTTTAGGGTTTATAATAAGTTCTCGTCACCTTCTTTTGTTTTGGTTTGGTTTTGTTGTAGCGAAACATGCAATGGCACCTTCTTCTCTTTTGGTTTTGCTACAACAAAGAAGGCGACAACATGTTGTCACCTTCTTGTTTTTGGTTTCTTTTGTAACGAAGAAGGTGACACCAACAAATTATCGTCCCCTTCTTCTGTTTTGGTTTTGTTGCAACGAAAGAGCAAAAGAAGAAAAAGACAACAACTTCCATCACCTTCTTTGATGGCTTTGGTGCAAAAAATGGCGATGATACCATCCCCTTTTTAGTGGTTTTGCTACAAAGAAAGTGACGGTAGCAATGTCATTCCCTTCTTCTATGGTGGTGGTGGTGTGAAAAAGGCAATGGCAACAGGCATTTTTTTTTTATCCTTTTGGTTTAGTTCATTAGAATTGAAAATTAACAATGAAATGATGGTTTTTTTATGTTGAAGGTTGTAACGGCTATAAGAAAAAAATTAATAAATGGTGGTGGTGATTTGGAAGTTCAAACTAAAATGTTATTTCATCATCATAGACAATTAGTGAGTAAAATGTTCCTCCATCAGAAATGAGAATTGAAAATTGATGAATCAAACAATCTATGTGAATTAGAATTGACAATGATGATAGTTTACAATTCAAATGTTGAGATCATTTTCAATATAGATTGAAAATTTCGATCGAAAAATGATGGGTTAAATTGTTTTAGAATTTACATACATTAGATTAAATGCAAATAAAAAATATTATTTGAAGTTTAATTATATCCACACCTTCTATAATTTTATGGAAGGTGCGGGATTTTTTTTATCAAATATTTTTTATTACAAAACCTAAAAACAATTAAAGTTTGTAGGAATTGTATCTAATTGTGTGATTTTATGTTTTGCAATACATGCATTCTATTTTTTGAACTATTTATGTGTAAGGTTTTAAGGTTAAGATTTTTTTATTACAAAATAATGATTTACCTTTTGAATTTTTTTGTTTAGGTCCGAAACTTCAAACCGACCAAGTTTTTCAACCACTAGCACCCCCTTATGCACCTAATTTGGATCGGAAGGACAAAGAATGGACGAAGGTTGAGTCGAAATGGAAATGTAAAATTGGCACTTGTAGTGTTGCATATTGTGACAAATGGTTCTTAACTAAACATTTGAAAAAGATGTGTGGCTTGGTGCCAAAAAAGGCCAAACTTGGAAGGCCTTTAACTTCTGTAGGAAGTCATCAACATCAAGACCATGCTCAAATGAATGTTCACATCTTGGGAAATGTCATGGTTATGTAAAGGAAAAATTATCAAAAGGTTGCTAGTCACGCTCATGCCAAAGCACAACATGGGTGGGATAAACTAGTATCTATTATAAAACAATGTCCACCATTCCCAAAACCAGTTTTGGTCAAATTAACTTCGGAGTAATTGATGCAAATGTTAGGTCTCAATGTTTAGGCATGGGAAGCATGCTTCGAAATGCAACATCATGAATGGAGAAGGATGAAGATTTACAAAAGATGATTCGATCCACCTGTTATGTATATGCATGACGATTGAGGATAGCATGGAATGTCAAAAATTGGGATCAAAAGTCTAATAAAGCAAGTTGGATAGAACAATTGACAAATGTATTAGATTTTCATGAATTTAAATGATTCATGAAAGGTAAGAAATAATAATGATTAATGTTTATTATTTTTTTATAATTTTATTTCTTCCAATATGTGTTAGGGTTTAATTTGGTGGTTTTTGGGTGTTTACAAGGTTGAGGAAATAACAAAAGAAATTTTTTTGCAAATGCAATTCAAGTTGAGATGTAATGCTGCCATTTCTACACTATTCGTCATGCAATAAAAGCTACAAATGCAGTAATTGCATACCAAACTAAACATGGGATTATAGATACTAATATGGTTTAGGGTTTTCACTTCTTTTGACGAAAATACCATCTACTGAAATCCAAGGCTCTAAATACGGTGGCCAAACCCCTAAAAAGGCTCATATAATTAACTAGGTTCTTTTAGCCTTTTTCTTTTTTGGACTACCTAATTTTTCAACTTTGATCCTTTGATATGTTATAGAAAACCTTTTTTTTTATTAGGTTCATTAGTAATTTTTAATCCACCCATTTTTGTACATATTTTATCAATATAATGTTTTCTTCTAATCACATTTGTTTGATGCATATATGGTTAATCATATATGTCTCCTTTGTCATAATTTTCTTAGTATTTTAGATGTAAGAATCAAATCTTAAATAAACTTATATGAATAGGTAACATTAATTTGTTTAAGGTCTATAAAGATCAAGATGAACATTGTGCAATACTTACATATAATGTAATAGGACTCACATCACCTAAAGACTTTTAAAACAATACACAAAATTTAAACATATAATACTTACATCATTTTTTATTATAAATTCCATGAAGCCATTTTCAAATATGCGATACCCACATATAGATCCTATAATAGTTGTTGGTTTTTTACATTCATTATAATACCCGGACATAAGTCCCATAATAGTCGTTGGTTTTACATTCATTACAATACCCACATATAGGTCCCATAATAGTAGTTGGTTTTTACATTCATTGCAATACTCGCAATTTGTCATAAAATTAATTTAGAATAATAATTAATTTAGGTTTATATAAAAAGACGGATTTTGGGTACCCAAACCACTTATTAATTATTTTGAAATGAGATTACATGCAGGTATTGCATTTAGGGTTGGATCTTTACATAAAATTTGACTCTATCACCTATGGATTTGATTTCAATATGAAATTGCATGCAAATATTGCATCTGAGGCCTTGGTTTTCATTTAAAAGCACACCCAAACTACATATTGGGTATTTCAAAATGACCTTACATGTTGGTATTACATTTAAGGTTGTTCTTTCACTATAGGTTTTACCTTAATCACCTATGGGTTATTTTGAAATTAATTTGAATATGGCTATTGCATTTAGGGTTAAGGTTTCATATAATTTTGTAATATCCACAAACGTACTTACTTTTACCAATTACAAATTTAATTTTAATTTTTAATAATTAAATAAAATTTGTAACAAAACACAAAAAAAGGTTTGTCTTTTACCATTTGTTAATATCTCCAAACAGATTTTTTTCACTTTTTTAAAATATATATATTACATTGTTTTGCATATAAAATTCCCCTTTAAATGCATCGTAGATTTGTTTTATTTACAATAGACTTGTAAAAATATGTTAATTAATTTAGGGTTTTCCCAAACTATAAATTTGAATCATAATCCAATAGTATATTCTTATAACAATTATATGAAAAAATGTGTTTTTTTAAAATAATTTTTTTGGTTCAAATTTAATATGTTATAATATAATAAAGAATAGACATTAAACTGTCATAAATGTTTATTAAGCTTACATGGCCTGGGTTAATAAACTACGTATATAACTAATATGTTTACTTAATAAGCTCAACCACCTTCACTGCCTACATAAACCATCTAAGATATTAACCTAGAAGGCCCTAATGAATAAACATGAGTAATAAGCCTATATGACGTAGGTAGCATATAAGGTAGTTAATTAGGTTATTTAACAAGTAGCTTACTAACCTATTATTCATGTTTGGGCTAGGTTGTTTAGTTTGGTCATTATCGACACTTCAATCAATCTGACAACCTTGGCGATGATCTTTTGTTGAAGATAGTAACTTCTCAAGGCTACAGATTCTTGGTTGTTTTTTTATGAACATTATTGTGTTTTTTGGATAATCGAATCATGTTTCAGCTTCTAAAGGTGTTGAAAACATTAGATAACAACTTTGCCCTCACAAAGCTTCCAAATCCACACAAACTATGGCATGCCTTTAAAAAGCTTATGAACATTTTCATACATAACTATTAGTATTTTGGAATTTTTAAATTCGCATAAAAAACAAAGTTGATTAAAAATAATTGCAATATACCTAACCATAGGTTTATATATATGATTTTAAATAAATATGAAAATATTATATGTCTTGAAATGAATCAACAATATAATTCCATAATATAATTATTTATATATATCGTGTTATAAATAAAATATATTTGGGCCAATATTTAAACCAATATTATACATCATAAAAAATAAAGTTTACATAATGACTTGTGTTATATATGTATAAAATATAAAATTATTTGACCCACTATTTGATTATTTTAACCAAAAAATTATTTAATATATATCAAAAAATTGTACAATAAAATTTCAATCAGACATAGGATTAATATATGGGAGAGATCATTTTTATTATTATGTGAAAAAAAGAACCATGTATTTTGATTTGTTTTTAAACATAGTTTAAATCTTATTATATTAGAGACATTATGTTTTTGTTTTTTGAAATGAGTTTACAAGTTTAAAAGGGAAAAACCATAAATATGAACATATTTTTTAAAAATTTAAGCTTGAACTTTTTATTTTTTGATTTTGACAAACTTTGTATTGCATTTAGGGTTGGGTTTTCACATAAGGTTTGTTTCTTACCTTTGTGTGATCTTTCCAACCTAATTTTTCCAATATCTTTGAAAAAAATATAAAATGAAATTGTATTGTTTCACATATGTCTAAACCCTAGAAATTTCCCCACAATTTAATGTAAAATATTTCTGATAATTAATGAATTATCAAAAAAAATCATATAATTAAATAATTAATAGACCAATATTTTGGATAATTTAAATGATTAATTGTCAATAATTAGATAATCATTCATTTATTTAAAATAATTAATTAATCATTTGGTTTAACTTTATTTACTTGGATAATAAAAATTTAGATTAATTAATTTGATATTTGATTAATTAACTTAATTATATATTTGTTTAAATAAGTTATTGAAATCACTATTTAAAATAATTATTCCACATTATAGATTGCAAGTTCAACTTTTCCATGAAAATTTCCCGCACTAAAATAAGCTTGATCACAATTGTCATTGTACAAACAATACAACATTTTTTCAAGTTCAATGAAACAAAGTAAGAATCATGGAATTCTTAACCAACAACCCCAACCTTTATACACACCTTTGTTAACATACTATTTTGAAATTAACTAATTATTTTAGAGTGACCCAAAATGAGAATATTGCATTTTGGGTAGGATCTTCATTTAAAGAAATTTAAACCCCACATCCATAATTTTGGAATGACCTTGAATGCAAGTCTTGCATATAGGGTTGGGTTATTTCAATATGACTTTGCATGTGGGTATTGTGTTTAAGGCTAGGTCTTCATTTAAGGTATCCAAACCATTTAAATGGGTTTTTTTGAAACATGGGTATTACATTTAAGGTTGATTTTTCGTTTAAATTTTGTAATACCCAAACTTATATTTACCTCTACCAATTGGAATTTTGGGGCTTCGTTGCAATACCTACATTCATACTTATTTCTACCAACTGGAATTTTGGGGTTTCGTTACAATACCTACACTCATACTTGCCTCTACCAACTTGAATTTTGGGGCTTCGTTGCAATACTTACACTCTTACTTGCCTCTACCAACTTGAATTTTGGGGCTTCGTTGCAATACTTACACTCCTACTTGCCTCTACCAACTAGAATTTTGGGGCTTCGTTGCAATACTTACACACATACTTGCCTCTACCAACTAGAATTTTGGGGTTTCATTGCAATACCTACACTCCTACTTGCCTCTACCAACTAGAATTTTGGGGCTTCTTTGTAATACATGCACCTGTACTTACCTTTACCAATTTGAATTTTGGGCCTAATTGCAATACTTGCACTTGTACTTACTTCTACCAATTGGGATTTTGGGGCCTAGTTACAATACCTACATTTAACATTAATATTATCACTATCCTTGTGTTGTCGCATTTCACATTTTTTGTGTTTATTACTTGGAAACAATAATAACCTTTGTGCCATATTAGATTTCACGTGTGTGTGTGTTGAATACATGATGTACAAAGAATTTCGGCTATGGTTTCCTCCATACAAAATTGATTATAATACAAAAAATTTAATTCCAATTGCAACAATCTTGATTAGTAACTTAGACATTTATTCATAACATCATTTAGTACATACATTTATGTGATTAAGCATTGTTTCATACCAATCTTTGAACCGTTTGACATTATTTCCCAATCCATCTTCTACATGGTGTAACACCAATCTTGGGTGTGAAACTGCATATGCCTTTGTGAGGCGTATGTTACAAATATTATATGCCAATACTCTCATGTGTGAGGTGGCACGTTCACAAAGTGTCACATTGCCTTCTTTACATTCACTCTTTTGCATTATAGTGACCAATTGTGCAAGAGCCCTTTCCATTGGGGTTGATGAATTTATTGTGTCATTAGACCCTACAATGGCACCCATAGGGAGATCATTTTGCTCCATGTTCATGAGCCCATCAAATTCCATGATCCCATCATCA
>Ga0209208_10003079_pt1 | contig 23989 bp, 17 predicted proteins | sample S1TSphfallax_3_FD_187694 | JGI IMG/M metagenome (GOLD analysis project Ga0209208, IMG submission 187694) | Host-associated microbial communities from peat moss isolated from Minnesota, USA - S1T2_Fd - Sphagnum fallax MG (SPAdes) (version 2) | ecosystem: Host-associated > Plants > Peat moss >...
GTGAAGGGAAGCTTACTGATGGTCCTTAAGGGCAAAACAAATTCATTTTGCAGCCTTTCTTTGTTAGTCAGGTATGCTTCATGACACTGTTGTGATCCTGCAAATATACATGAAGAATCTTTCAGAACATATTTATGCAAGGTGGTTGATGAACCTGTTTACTTTTACCTTGGAAATTGCTTTGCAAAGTGTCAAACTTAGTGATGGATCTGCAATTGTGTTGTTTTCAATTGATGTGTAGACACACATACAGGTTGGTGACAATGGCAAAATCAACGAGTGGAAGTGGCTAACTGGAATGTCATCATGGTGAATCTTCCCCCTGCTCTTTGTCAGCCGTTTTGTTATGTGTGTCTCTCTGTTGGCTTGCATTTTGTGCAGTTCCCCTCATCTTGTTAATAAAAGCAATCATGTGGGGATTTGCAGGGTGGAGAGAGATCTAGGAGAGTGGAGTGCAGTGTGGCAGTGCAGGAGGAATGGAAAACTTTGGCAGGCTGTACTCTACTCTTCCTCTGGGTGAAGCATTTTGAGATAGTATTGATGCAAAGGGAACTTGCAAGGGGGCTCAGAAAAGTACCATGAATGACAATGCACAATACCATCATTTAAGATTAAATAACATTGTTACATTTTTTTTTAGCCATGTCTCTTTGGGTGCTACCCAACATGATGCCTGAATCTTCCTGTTGATTATCTCAGGATACAGATTGTTCCATTATTGTTTCCCTGTTTTAAGCTTACGATTGTGTGCTAATTCACTCCCACCATTGTGAGCTGATGAAGTTAGTGAGAGTTATGGCAGTTAATCATTGCCATTCATGATGAAGGTGGTGGTTTGATACATTCAGAGGGCCTGTCACAAGGTTATGACTTATGACTGCACTCATTGTAAAAATCAGTTCATCTGCCATGCATGGAAGATGGAATTGAGCTCCAGAAGGTGAAACTGAGCTACAGATATCACTGTTTATCTGAAACCCTAGAACCTCTCTTCCTTGACCAGAGTTTTCAGATAATCAGCAATTGTAATGTGAAGCTTCTCTTGTTTTGGCACCTAGCCAATTGCATGAGCTGGTTATCTTCTCTGAGATCTTTCACTCTGAAACCCTCTATTGGCAATTTGAATATGGTTGTTGACAACACATTACTTTTTAGGAGCTACAAGAAGGATAATAGTTGAGCATTCCCACCTAGTAAACCGTCCAAGGAAAACCATTATCTTGAACTCACAAGTAAGTCAATGGAAATTCTGTCAATCATGATTTTGTGTGAAATTATGTGGAGTATGACTATGTAATCTATATTTCAAATTCTCATATCTTATTCCTAAATTCTTTCCATTTTATGTTGGTTTATTGGTCTCGCCTTCTTAAAGGTAGATGGATGAATCCATGTAGTGACTTAGAGATTGGACATCAAACATGACACCTATCTTGCCATTTTCAATTGTTAAATTACCTTAAGTAAATGTTTTCATTTAATTTGAAATGTTTACATTTTCATATTTTGACACAAAAATGAGTGTGGACAATTTTGTGACCAATAATCAACAGTGAATTAGTGTTCTTTGTCCCTAAATTAGGAACCCAAAGCGATTTGTGAGAAGATAGTTCATCAATAGTGTTTTGTCTACCATTGTATTTTGTGTGCATTTTTTTCCACAGAAAAGGAGTCATAATGTGTCACTTTGTTATTTTCATTTTTCATATTTGGTTTTATGAGTCATGTGTGATTACTATCCTTTTACGCTTTTAGTGGAATGGTGATGCGTTGATTGGAATGATTGTCCATCATAACAACTTCACAACTTCACAACTTTCACCACCTCATCCTTTCTATTTGTAAACCAACTTTAGTCTACCAAGTGTTTGAAGTTAAAACTTTATATGGACTTGATTAGTGGGAGAGGAGGGTTGAATTGTCACTATGATCTCCATGGTGGAAGGGAAGGTCAATGCGTTGGCAAGCATTTCATAATTACAAGTTATGGAAATATATCAGATACTAGATGCACTTTGTGTGATGTTAACTTCAAAAGGTTAGAGCATGAAATATTGAAAGTGTTGACCCAATGTTTTTCCTAAGATATGTTTTGAGAGAATGCACATTTTTAAGAAGTAGCTATGTTGGGGAGCATGGTCATTGTGCATCGTTGCATCTTGGTGATTGGTTGTGTTGCAAATGCCAACTACTTCACTCAAAAAAATATGAGCTAAGTAGTTAACAATGTGAAATACAATGCAATTGAAGTTGAGGGCATGAGAGTTTTGTGGATAAACACGAATCATAGGTGTATTGAACATGCCTAAAATGTTAGAATTGTTAGCATTATACAATAGCATTGGAGATTAATTCTAACATGTGCATGAGAGCCATAATGGTGCAGAAAATCAACTTGTGAACAGCAAATCATGGAGGTGAATCCTCAATCAAGAAAAAAAGGTTTTTGACTCACAAAATTTTAATACACAATTTAGATATGTGATAATGGCATGCTTGTAGGTGTTAAAAATACAAATGGTGTAATTATATTTGAATATCCATGTATATGTGAAGGTTTGTTTTATGAATGATGAGAAATGTTATATATGTTATTTGAAGAATATGACTTAGTTCATAGGACCTTGTGTTATAGGAACTAAGTTTTTGTTTGGGTTAATAATTAAAGAATTAGAATGAACAAAGGTGTTAGGAAAATTTTTAACTCACTCAAAAGAGTGAGAAATGTGTGTGAATTTGATCATGAAGGTGTTATGGGGTCTTATTTGAGGATGCTTTATTGATGAAATATAAATTTATAAATCTTGATTTATTCAATAAAAAAACTTGGATTCTTATTAGTTTCAAGAAATATTTCAAAAGGATAAATTTATGATTACAACCAAGGGTATTAGAATATGATTTATTGATGTTTCAAAATGCATTTTTTTGATCCTAAGCACTGGAACAATTCTACACCTTTAGAACAAATGACCATGAAATCACTTGAATAAAATATTATAACTTATGGTTTGCAATATATATATTTGTTTAGTTTGTTCAAGTAAGCCCTAAAGGAAAATTTCTTTGGGAAATTGATACCTTATAATGTGAAAATCTGATGTTCAAGCATTAGGTTGGGTTTGGTACATGGCTAATGTGGTTTAAACATATTTTTCCCATTCTTGAACAAATTATAATTTAAATGAACAATAGTTACTTTAACAAAATATGAAATATGATGACTAGCTTTCGATGCATGGTGTCAAGCAGTTACAATTAGATGACTAGATTCAAAGCAATTTGGATATAGCATATTATTTAAAGTTTTATGTATTATGTGATGTATGTGTCACAACAATGATATTTGTAAGTGTTGATGTGGTAATGCATGACAATGGACAAGGTGTTCAATGAAAAGGAATGTGAAACCATAGATAATTGGTCTAAGAGGTGAAAGATTGTTATTGATGCAAAGGAATATGCATAAGACAAATTCTCCATGGTAGCAAAACTAAACATGAAAGGTAAAACTAAAAAACAATTTAAGATATGAACTTGCTTCCTATTGATTGGAATATCATGAAGTTGATGGTACAAAATTTTGGTTTCAACCCAAGAAAGATTGTGGGTGGCAAAGATTCAATTTTGAAGAGCCTCCAAGACAAACATGGGGTCCAAATACATATGACAATTGGTACATAGTGGTCAATAAAACAAATTATCCCAATTCATCCAAATTTCACACACACACACACAAACATTTAATGTTTTAGGCATATCATTCATATCTCTTTATACCTTTTCACAAGTATGAAATCATTTGTAATCCATGTCATACCCAAAAATATACTAACCGATTTTTAGCACTGAAGTCCCCATGTTTTTGATACTAGTCATGATTGATGGGTAAAATACAACTTTCCACTCATTTGTTGCTACTACAACTTCCACCTCAATGCTCCAAACTTGGTTTAAAAAATTTATTTAGCAACTTGTGACTCAACATGATGTCATTTTACTCCTACATAATGGAATCCACAAAATTCCAATGTACATTACCATTACAACTTTCACTACAATACACACCATGATTTTTCACCACATTGTTTTAACATTCTTTGTTCAAAAAACTTCCCATGCTCTTGGTTAGATCTTTGATTTAAAATTACATACTTTGATTTAATGGACTTGACTGCAGCCACTCAAAAGACAATTGCATTCTCACATTGATGTAGGTACTCACATGTGAGTGTTATGCAACTTCAACAACCAAAACCAAATAAATAACATGTCCAATTTCTTTGTTCAACACCTCTACTCCACTTTCATAAATGTTCTCATGTGACCCATCCATTCTAATCTCCTCAACCAAACCCTTGCCCTTGTAACTCTAGTTATATGATCTTATACCACCCAACATCACCACTATGAACACCATCCACATTTGTGAGCGAATAACCCATGGTGGTTTTGATCATGGTAATATTTCGCAAACTAAAACAACAAGATTCCACCTTCCTTCATAGGGTATGAAAAGAAAAAACTTTTTAAAGCAATAGCCACAACTAGCAACAAACCTATAAAAATTCATGACCAAAGGTCTTGAATATGACAAATGAATTAAAACCACAACATTCATGCACATCACCTAAAAGCCTAAAATGATACTCAACCTTTAATTAGCCACAAAAAAAAATTTCACAATTATTTGTGTGTTATCAATTGCTTGACATTTGCCCCTTCCCATTTCTTCTTACTTGTACTATTCTATTGGAGGAAGAAGTTTAACTTTAAGTTAACACTTGTAACTGCTAGCGTGAATAGTTGAACACCCGCCAATGCATCATGCAAGATGGATGATATGTGTATAGGAACCATTTTTGCATTGTATTCCTCTCCCATAGCTAACCATGTTGTTGAGTTATATATTACCCATTCACATGAATCTAATGACCTAGTAGCCACCAAGGTATCCTTAGGGTATACCAAGGTGGCTACTTCCTTATTGATATAGTAAATACTTACATTTTTTATGAGCTTTTGATTTGCATTGAACGTGTTTGAGGTTGTGTGTAAGTTTTCTTTCATTTGTTTTTAGATGTTTTTTCCACCACATTGTGCACTAGGTTGGGTTTTTTCCATCCTTTAATTTTTGAGGTATCACATTGCATTTGTAACCAACCTTTGGATCCTATGGGGATCCACCTTTTTCATTGTGCACCATGGTGAGGAGAAGACGGCCTTGCATGATTTTGTGAAAGATGCTTTTGCGACCATAGTGAGAGATGTGAGATTTCATGTCCCATGAGAACATACCCATTTCCTTTCGCCTTATAATTTTTTTGAGAATGAATTGACATTGTGTCATTAGTCAATGACGTTCACACATTGGCAAATGTTATCATCACCAACCTCATTTGAGTTGCTTTGGTTTCATGGGCTGCTATTTTTCTTGGGGTTGTGATGACAATTACAACTTAGGTGAAAGATGATTTTTATTATGATCAGTTCCCATTGGACATGTTTTTCCTTCTAGCTATGAAAGTTTTCAAATGTTTACACCATCAGATTGATAGGTTTTTTCATTGATGTGCTAACATGTTGTGGGAAGCAAAACGAAAGGCATTGGAGGCCTTCCTATTTTAGTTTTGCACATATTTTATAAGCAAAAGGTGACCATGGGGTTATAAAGTGCATAGGTGATTTCTATTTTGAAATGTGTTATTGTTGTAGGTGAAGGTTCTTCTAGGCTAGGTGTCCTTTCAGGATGTCTTCCCCTTTCGCTATTTGATATGCTTCTCACGACAAGAAGGGGTTTGGGAACTTGATGTTCTTTTTGTGGTTCGCCCTCTTAGGTGGTTCTTTTGTGTTCTCAAATGTGAGTCTTTCCATTTTGTTCCTTATATTCCCCCCTTTTTTGGGTGCTTTGGTTTATTTATGATTGTAAGGGTTTCATCATTTTGATACTTTTTCACTTACATAAGTAGTGTGAGAGAGATGTAAGAGGGTTTACAAGATAGTGTTATAGTTCATCCACAACTAAGTTACAAGGGTGGAAACCTATTTGGTCAAACATCCTACTTTCACCACTTTCTAGGAAACTAGCTATGCAAGGGAGTAAGTATCACAGATAAGTAGATAGTAATGTAAGTCCATACTAAGTATCCATGTAAGTAAGTGAGACACTTGATGGGTGTTAGGTAGTACATACCAGTGTTGGGCAGTAATGAGGAATGGAACACGTTCCCAATGGTTATCAGGGCAGTATAAGATTCATAACCATGGGTCTAGAAAATCAAAAGACTCAATTTTGGGTATAGAATCGTGATTCTCAATCTCTTGGGAAAAAGCAAATACCTGATAAAAAAACAGCCAGTTCTTTCATGAATATTACAGGTTTTAAATTTTTTTGAAATCACTGGGATCAAGTGTTCTGAAACAGTTTAAAAAGAAAAAACCTGATAATTCTTTAAAAATTCAAGTAACCACACACCACTAGTACACACTACTACACTGCATACATGTGTGTGGTAGTACATGGGGCTATGGGTGGTTAGCCTAAGGGACAGGAATACACTGAAAAATTGTTTCCTGTTGACACATCATCCAGCCTGCATGGGGCACTGGTGGATGGCACGCTGGTTTTCAGTCTGGCCCTTGATTCCATCATGTCCAACCAGTGCACACACTTGGGGCAAGGACGGTTGCCCAGTTCCCACAAGTCCATTAAACCACCGAAGGAAGGAAGGGTCACCGAACTGCTGTATCCCCTTGGGACGTAGTGCCAAGGGTCAGAAAGGAGGGGCAGTAGGGAAAAAAAGATTGACTAAAACCCCTCGACCAACACTCTAGTAACTAGTCTGGTGCGACAGTAACGGCTCTCGTGGGCCGTTGCAGCCTTTTTGTCTTCTTCTCGCTGCTTTCCAGCTCCGAAGTCTATCGGCTCTCTGTTTGAAAAATTTGAACTTCCCCACTGCACTTCATCATTATTGACTCAAACGCTCTTTGTTCAAGCCAAATCTCGCTTCACACTTTTGTCATTTCTCCTTTTTGCATTTAAAATGTACCTCTGTGTATGTATGTGTGCATTTTGATTGTCGATAAGCTCGTGGGTGTCTCTCAGCGCTTGCTTTGTACTCCGTTTCAAGTTGCCTGTTTTTTTCCTCCCTGTTGCATTGCGAGAGTTGAGTCTTTTGTGGGAACAACTTGTTTGGGACTTCAAAAACAGTTTTTTATAGTGTTGGAGGAGCTGCTGCAGCTGGGAAGATTGGAGGTATGGAGAACACGAACTATGTCAGTACACGCAGTCAACAGGAGCAAGCTGCTGCTGCTATCAGTGCTGATGTTAACAACGAAGGTGAGTATCTTGTGATCTTGGTTATGGGAAAGCGCCCCAATTTTTGCTCTTCTCTTTTGTGTTTAGGACGCTAGGATTTGGGAGAATTCTCGCGAATGTTGTTGCAGCAATTTTTTTCTTTATCTACCGTGGTTTGCAGATGTTTTCTTGCATTCTCACTCTCGGACTGAAGCTCTTTTTTGTTTGGAACTTTCTCAATACTGATCTTGTGCATTAGTTTGATTTCTTGAGGTGATGAAATTGTTGATAATCCTCGGAGCTTGAAGTGTTTGTTGCTGTGCTTTGAATCTGCAGCTGGGATAGCCAGTGCTGCTGGGATGAAGACGAGTTCAAGGAATTCTAGCTGCACCGTTCTGACAGACAAGACAAATGAGTCGCTTACACCGTCCTCAGCTATGGCGAAAGCTGGAAATCGGGTCAGCCTTGAGGGCAGTACTCCCGGCTCAAAGCAACAGCAGCAACATCCGCTCTTCCGTGACGCTTCACCTGTTATTCAAGCAGAGGTAAAAAAACAACACCTCGCTACTGTTCCGAGTGCAGCACAGCTCTCCTCCTTCGGATTACAAAGCTGCGACTCTTCTTCTTCACCAGACATCACAAAGTTCTTGTCTGAGTGGGTGGGCATAGATGTTGAAGATGTGGGATCGTTTGACGAGGACGAGGACGACAATGACTCCCTTCCAGATATAGATCAATCCGATGAAGTCTTTTGCGCTGACCTCAGAGGAAGCTCGCCTTGTGCAACCACCACCCATGAACAAGAAGACGTTCCGTTCCAGTCTTCCAGGGCAGAAAAATTCTCGCCCACCATCAAAACACTGGGAAGAGCTTCAACTCTGATGAAATCCCCTGTGAACACCAATGTTGTTGGAGAAGAAGAAGAATATCAGATTCAGTCCGTTGTGATCGATGACGACCAGATTACAGAGGCTGCTGAGCAATAGGCGGCAGTGGCCCGGAGGAGTTCAGATCAAAGTCCTTGAATCTCTCAGGGGAGACTGATCTTACAGGCTACCCAGGAAATTTTTCTCTGGAATGTGCAGACAATCACCACTCTTTACTCTCATGATTTTCTCTTGGCGATGCAAACACAACTACCACTCTATACACTATCAGGATTTTCTCTAGGCGTGCAGGCAATCAACCCGCTTTACTCTCAGGATCTTCTCTCCAGTGCCAGTGCAGCAGCCAATCATCAACTTCCCTTTGTTTAGTGCCAAACTCCTTGGTCTTTCAAGCATGTGGGGTAGCCTTCAATGATATTGCTGAAGCTCCCAACTCCTTGCTCTTTCAAGCACATGGGTTTAAGGTCTTCAATCATATATTGCCAAAGCTCCCTCCCAGTTGCATTGCAAAAGAATTCCAATCTTTCACAATTTCTCCATGTGCACATATGTGATATTAGCCTCACAGTTATGAACATCACTTTCCAAAAGTTTTCCCATTCATATGTTTCATCAACAAAATCAACTTGTTTCCACTATCATCCAATGGTAAAAAAAACTAAATTGTACATAGTTGTATTGTTGTACAACTATATATTGCAATGTTTCAAGAATTGCTCTACTGCATTTGGACATATCAATTAATAAACTTTCCCTGTTCAACATCAAACTGCAGGAAATAAAGACCTAATGAAGCCATGAATGCAATACCATTAGAGTCAATTGTGGCCTTGGACCAGTAAAATGCCTAATCAACTCATCCAAAATCAAGTGTTTCTAACAAAAACATAATCTTACAACCCTCTTTTCAATGCATCTTGATGTCAAATTGATCCATGTTTTAACCACATCTAACCTTGTATACAACTAGAGAGACAAAGAAAAATGAAATTGTCCAGATCTAAAAATCCTGCAACTACTGATGTTCCATGGGTGCACTGATAATTTTTTTGAAAGAAGCAAACCAGAATAACATACCATGAACCAATCCACAAATAAAAAGTTGCACTCTACAATGTGGTGAAAAGACTTGCTTTATGCAACCTTCTTATTTTTGTGGATAATAGAATTGTATTTTCCCACAATAAACTTGGTCCACCACTTGACAAGCTGTGATGAAGTGGAGAAATGGTTTCACAGTAGGTTAAGAGACCGCAGACGGTCTGCATGTTCTGCATCTAAAGTGGGTGGCTCATAGTGACCATGCAAATCTTCCACAATGTACTCCTGCACACAGACCAGAATCAAGTTAGATCCTAACCAACTTCCTGGATAATGGGGTGGGGGGTATATATAATGGGGTACCTCTAGAACTGTTCCAACTAACTGGACTTATCTACAACCCTAGGCTCTGGAGAACCTGACCTACATATTAGCATATCAAGTTTCTGGTACAAACCTTAGTGAGGACACGCTTTGTCAGAATGTGGTAATGGCGCTGCCAGATTCGCTGGATTGCCATTGTTGCAGCTAGCAGACCATAGATAACCCCCAAGATTGCAAAGAGGATGACAAAGATAATGAGGAACACGCCACAAGCTTCCATGGATGCAGGAAAGCAACCCCATGCATAACAGGAGTCTCGGCATCCATCAGCACATCCGCCATTGTGGCCCATTGACAGGCAATGAATGACCATACCAACCACACCCAGTATCAAAAAGAACAGAAATAAACCTGTGCAACATATGCCATCAAGGTCAGTCCTCTCTCCATGTACACAGAATGTTCTGGTTATCTATGTGATGTGCTGCAGTGTGATTACCACATCTTGGGACTACTGCATATTCACTTTTTGATTTTGCCAGTCTATGCCAAAGGATACAGATGGACACATATAAAGCCCACATTTGACAGTAGGCCTGCACTGACCCTGATTGTTCAAGTCAGATTTTCTGACACAAGGCTAGATGATTTTCTGGCAATGTTTAACCAGACTATACTAGGCTAGAGTTGCTGATGGACTCATGCAATGATGCAGCTAGAAGACAGGATCTGCATTGCTGGGAGGCATCAGTTACCCTGCGCAATAATCACCTCTTTGATTTGAGAATGTCTGCTCCTTTACTAATGAAATTTGTAACCTTGTGCAAACCAACAGAAACTTTTTGCGTTGTCTGTGTGCAAACCTTTTCAAGATACAATCAATGACATTTGACCTTCCCTCTATGCATGGCAGTGGTAATGCATATCCAAGGGCACATAGCATTGCACCTGGAGTGCAATCTGCTGAGAGCTTTGGCATAAAAATAATCATGGAAAGCAGGCCAAAGAGTTCAGGTAAATACCAGCACAGTAATAGAACGGAATAGGATGCTTTTTGAAAATTTCATTCCAGCTACCATTGAATGGATCTTTGAGCTGCCCATTATATAGCAGGTATGTGATCCCCCCTAAAACTGAAATAGCCTGCACACACAAATTATTGAATCATCCACTCATTTCCTTGTAGAAAGTGTCAACCAATTCTGCAATCTATAGTGGAATCAGAAGAAAAATTGGACCTGTAGTTTCTAAAAACTGAATACTTATGACACCAGACCCAAAGCCAAAATAACTATAACAGAGAAAGAATCACATGGCACAATGTGCTAACTTGGGTTGCCAAATCTCCCCCAAAGGACTCCAAAGTCTCTAGGTTCCCATGCTTTACATGGCTGTTAACCAACTCCAAAATAGCTGGGTAGAATCTAGCATGCACCTATGATGCATAAAAGCCTAAATGAAAAAGCCTGCTGATTCTAGTTGATGCAATATGAATATCACTGTTGCTTTTGAGTGAGTACAGGTATCCCTTGCCATCCCAATCTGAAAGAAAAGAAAAGGTAAGAGTGGCTCCAACATACAGTTTGAACAGCAAGAAATACAAGAAAAACATCCCGTGCCACAAAAACTTTGAACTTGATTTTCCTCCAAGAGTGATCTTCAGGAAGTTCTGGCCGCAGATGAAATTGTGCTTTACATGTGGTGCAGTGTGAAAATGCAAAACCCTCCTGCATCAACAAATCATCCAACCTTGTACTTCTCAACAGAGTTCCTTTGATCACAGATATGTAATGAATGATGATCCATAAACTTCATTCAACATGATGGGGATATCATTACCCTTTCATTATCTCCAGAAAGGGGTACAACATCATTGTACATATGCAAGGAGCAAACACTTTTTTTTCTTTTTTTAGTATATGGGAACCAACAATGTCTTAAGAAGTATTTAGATCTTCTCTATACTTACATCTAAGTCAACTGACCCCAATGCTAAAATATACAGGAAAAACTAAGTAACCTCACCAATAGCAACAGTCATACAAGTGTTCAGTGGTCTTCAACAACATGTATGGTAGTGACCAGATACTGTAAGATCTCCACTGACTTCATCTACCAGTAGTGGGTGGATGCCAATATCAGACATAAACCAACATACAAAATGGAAGCCAAAAAGTAAAGGAAATGTGCAATCAAGTACCAACCCTGGCAAAACTTTCACATGGAGGGATGAAGTGCCCAGCCATGGAAAGGCATGTTCCAATAGGAAGAAGTGTAGACTTCTCTGTACATATATCTATTGATCTATCTTCACATATGCAAATTACTCATTTTCCCCCAACTACACTGCATATACTTGAACAACCAGTTGCAAACAGCAATAACCCCTGCCAGGAGGCTAATAGCTTGAGAATAAATTGGACTAAAACTAGGGTAGAAGATGTCAGAATAGAAAGAGAGTGAATCGACATCCTTACCTTTACAGATCGCCAATGGTCAAGGCATCCACGATGCACAAGTTGCTGAGTACCTTTGCACATGCATGGTGCTATCAATTCATCTCCTGCCACATTTGTTGCAAGGTTCAGTCAAATATACCATTGAACATAATAAGCAGTCTTCAGTAGTTCAGAGAAGAACTTAAACACTTAATTTCCTCATAAGGCTGACAATATTGGGTTTAAGGATTTGAAGTGCACACCTGGAGCAAGGGATTCAGACTCCAGGCAGATCCGGCAGCATGCCCCCAATCCTTTCTCAAGCTCACTTTCTTCACTTTTCGATGTGCCTTGCTCCACTTGAAAAATCTCAGGAGGACTTAAAAGTGGAAATGTGTCAAGGTCATTCCCACTTACAGTTTCTTTTGTCTCCATAACCACATCTGAAACCTCTCCCTTCATTGATCTGCAAAATCCACCACAGTGTCATCTCGCAGTAATTGACTGTAACACTTACAATAGTTTGCCCTACTGGCTCAACCTAACTTTCAGTGTTTCCACAGTCCAAACCATATGACTCTTCCAGAGTTTCTCACTACCTTGGACCCAGTCACCAATTATGCAGACCTGGTGGCTCTTGGCCCCAGTCCAGGTCTGGCATTCAGAACCTAACACCTGGGCAAGACAGAAATCTCATGTGCACATATGGCTCTTTGGAAGCTCTTCAAGGGTTGTTCTGGATTCTAAAGAAATTTTATCACTTTTGGTTCAAGTTGTTACAAAGATAACAACTTGGTAATGTGTGCACACACCCCCTTAGTATGAAAGCTAGCCTTCTAGAAGACATGTTGAACCTCCACCTGCTGTATGCATTCAACAAAGCTGAGGTCCATTCCTAAAAATCTGCCTCAAAAGATTATCTCTGTTCGTTGCTGAATGTCATTAAGTTTGTCAATAGACTAAAGATCTTTGGCAAAACCATATATCTATATGACGTTTGTGAAAGAAAACTCTACAACAACACATTACAATAGCTGTTGTATTAGTTCCAGTGAAACCAAAACAAATACAACAAGAATGAGCGCAGTCACAAACTTGTGAGTGTCACTCACAAAGAATCAGACCATCACCTTCATTACAAACGGCAGTGACTAGCTACTGTTACTCCCCCTTACTTCATCAGCTCTTGATAGTTGGTATAGAAGAGCATCATAATCTTATTCAACTTTTTGGGCAAACGATTGCACAAAAACCTAAGTGCTGATTTTTTGAAGCATTTCCAGAAGCATTCAGAAGCCCCAGTCCTGATGTAGCCTAGATGTAGCTCAACAGGCAAACCTGATACATATGCCTTATCCCACACCTGGCTTGAGCTGATATGTACATACTTGAAATCCAGCAACCAAGGAAATGGACTAGATTCCATAATTCCACTGTGAGAAGAATTGCATATGTTGAACTACACGACAAACCTTTCCTCCGGTATCGACAGTTCTATGTACAGGGATCAAGTATTGCCTTCTCAGGATTGGCATGACAAACAACAAAATTCATGCTCAATACTCGAAGGGAAGAAAAAAAATTGGTCTCTTCAAAGTCTTGTCAAGAATTATAATCATCTTCTTCTGCACTAAATTTTCTCTTCTGGAAGGTTCCAACAAGATGCAACAGAAATTGTACAAGATGTGCCTGAGATAGGCGGCAACTAGGGCGTGCAAAATGAACTCACCTCAATATAAGCCTCCCTCTCCCAAACTCTGCCGCTTGAGTGTTGTGGAGTGTCAGAGCTTTCTCAAGATATTTGTCTTGATGTCGGGGGTTGAATTGGAAAGGGATGAGAGCTTCGGCGGACGAGGAGACGATCAGACACGCACTTACAAGAACAAATTTCGCTCTTTAAACAAACCAGAAAAGATTGAACACAAAACGTGAAACTTATCAAAATCCTAGGGACTTAATATTTACAAAATGCATGCATATACGGGGACTGCGAACCTTGTATCGGCAAGCAACTCCAAACGAGTTTCTGTGAAGCGGGTCAAACAGTATAAAGGTCGTGTAGAGAGAGGCAGAGACAGAGCGGAAACTGGAGACCCTAAAAGTCTGTAGTCGCAAGTGCGCAGAAACGCAAGAGAGGAAGGGCGGGGCAAAGAAGACGACTGTTCTGCGCAGAATGAAGGCGGATTTTCAGTCACGTGTGGGGCCAGAGGACGACTGTTCTGCTCAGAATGACGGACGGAATTGCCGTTTTAACCAATGTGATCAAATTTTTTCCCAGGAGGGCCCAAGTTATTTTGTTTTCAAGCTAGAAAACAAATCTTCATAAGATATTTCATGTAGGGTCAAGCCAGAAGACGTTAAATCAGCCTATGGTCCTAAATGAAGGCAGCACAAAATTACTCTAGTATTACTTTTTTCGCTGTCTGCCCTTTGCTTGATTCATATTTTTCCCAAAAAAAAGAGAAAGGTTCTGCATAGACACATTCGGGTGTGTAATGAACCCTAGGAAGCATAATAGTCCATTACACACTTTGGATGCTTCCTGGGTACATTACACACTCAAGACATGGATTATGGCGGCCCCAAATGTGTCTGGGCAGCAACAAGATGAGTCTTGGCCTCACCAGACACATCTTAATCAAGCAATGGGGTAGACAGGGGGTAAAAGAAATGCAGCACTACTTTTGTACTGCATACATTTAGGACCCGATGGCTGATTTAGCGTCTTCTGGTACAGCCCTAGGGTGGTGTCATTCCAAAAAGAAGGGACCTAAGAAGAGGTGGAAGCCCCGTCCGACCCCACCATTTTGAGAATGTAGGCCACCCCTGGGTTTTTGATTCATTATAAAGCATGAGGTGAACATTATAAGATGCTAAACATAAGTAGATCACTAGGCAGTGGGAGAGGGAGGATTCTTACATCTGCTCCTTACAAGAGGAAGGCATCTTACAGGCTCAAGATCCCTGCCTCTCTTCAAGAGTATCCATACTAAATATTTGAGTGGAGACTTTACTTGGCGGCGTGGTGGGACTGAAAAACATAGAAGAGCTGAGAGGGCTTCCATTATCCGGTGTAATGAACGGGCAATTATTTTCATTCATCGGAACAGATTGGAAAGAAAACATAGTAACCAAAAAAATCAGAGCATGAATCTTACATATTGTAAGAATTCTACCATTGTGCCAGATGCCTTTCAAATATTCTGCCTGACAAGGGACCTCCAAATACGAAGGGAAAAAATTGCCCAGTCTTTAGGCACCCAAAGTTTTTCTACCTTTCTTGGTCAAGGGCTTTGCCACAACTTTGCTATGATGGAGCTGGTGATTCAGTTGGAAACTCTGAAACACTTTGACTTCAACTTTTTTTCACCAAGGGCTTCTTGCACGGCTAAGACACTTCATCCTCAAATTTTTTCTACTTGATGTGTGAAGTTGTCCCTGTCTTGCTTCAAGTGTATTTTACTTGCTTCAAGCTGTTCCTTGATAGCTGTCTTAGTACCACATTGTCAAGCTTGCAAACACAACTCAATTAGCTTGAAACACACAAATTACAACCTTGATTAAAGAGCTAATTTATTATACTTCAGCAAGTTGTTGGAGGATGACTAACAATACTCGTAGAATACCAACCATTGTTGGGTGGTTCTTAGAGTCAAGGACCAATACACATCAATTATCAGCCAAGGTATATACCCACTTACCCATCAGTTCTCAAAATATTCATAGAACCAGTTTTGGTATATAACTGTGGTTCTCAGAAAATATGAAGAAGTCAAAGAATCAACTGGAGAACCATCAATTCTTTGCCAATTCTTTCATGAAAACCTTAAATTGTTTAAGGTTTTTCAAATAATTGAATTGATGGTTCTTTGATTCTTAATTTTTTTCAAAAGACTGGAACCAATGATTCTCTGGTTCTGACATATTTAATGAACTGGAACCAGTGGTTCCTTTAAAGTTCAAACAGCTGCACAACACTTAGAAGAACCTTAACAGAACATCTTTGTGCAGCGAAGTGTTTAAGAACTACTTTCATGCCAAACATTCAAAGGTTCAGTGATTGAAGTACTTGAATAACCAGCCTTGACGGGGCCTCAATTACCTGTGACAACTAAATAACAAGGGTTATGGTGACTACGGTGGCTCATGTTATGGCCCTAATTTGCACTAAAACATATGTGCACTACCAGAAAAATCAGGACAAACAGTTTCTCTTGAGGCCTTTCAAACATCATAGACGATTCTGAGAAAATTTAACAATGGGAACTCTGTTGAAAAGCTGAGGGGTTATAATCCCTCCTCCTAGTCTGTCAGCTGATCATTTGCAATGATCTCCAAGCAATGCAAGTCCTCTCCATTCATGCCATCCTGTTTATCACCAGGTGGCTTCTGCAAGAGTCCTCCCAAATGCTGTTGCTGATCAATGTGCTCATTCGAGTCATGTTCACCAGGGCCTCAGTGGCTTTTGTGAGAGTTTTTGCTTTTAGCCAAAGTGGCGATCATCCCTAGGAAGATTTAGCCAAATCTGGCTCTAAGCCGTTTATGAAATACAAAACTTTAATCATTCTCCTATATTTTTGGCTACACAGTGAAAACAGAATATAAAAATATGGCAACTGAAAACCTTCAAAATCACTTTATTTGCAAAATTTTCATTCTTAATTTCTCTTTTTTCCAAATTTTGCCAATAAAAGAAAGTCTGGAACTTCAACTTCACCCCCATTTATGAGGGTACATCTGGCCCTGCATCAAGCTCAAGGCTAAAAAAGTCACCTGTAGAATCAAGCTGGGCATGAAAAGCCCTGAATCAAAAGTGCCTTAATATCTGTGTACTCATATATGGTGAGCCTTGTTGTACCATTTAACCGCACATATGGTACTCCGACATGCATTACAGCACTAGAATTCACTCTGCCATCCCCAGAATTTGCATCAACTGATGCGAGAATCACCTTCCTTGAATAGAGGACCTCATTATATATCATCCATATCTCTGGCCCACTGCAAATTACACAAACTCCATTCAAATCAGTGACCAGGTTCAAACCTCATATTTGAAAAAAACTCATGAGGAAAATCCTATGGATGCTCTAGATCATGCATAGAACAACAGGATGATGCCACATTTTTGGAGCTATCTCTTCTGGAAGGTGTCAAGGAGCTTGCCTTATGTCAGGAGCTTGCCTCTTTCTTCAACAATCAGAAAATCCACCTTGTTTGTTATTTTCAGCTTGCGATCCACTATTATGCTTCAAAGCTAGCTCCTGTCCACAGAGGCGAGCCACATGTGTTCTAGGTTGTATTCCAAGGCTTTGTCAACATTGATGCCAAGTCTGCTGGCAGCATCTTCAAACAAACTGATGCCGGCCTTCACTGAAGACTTAGACTTGAGGGTGTGCTGAAATTTGGCTGCCTTCAGTCCTGTGTAAAGATCTCTTTGTCACCAGCTTCATCACCCTCTGCAATCACAAACAACAAAACAAAATAAATTAAAATTGCATCCATAATAAGAACATCCAGCAGCTTAATGCTACTCTCAGAGTTCAAAGGGCTCATGGCTACAACACCATGTGGTTCATATAGGAAGTTTCCCCATGAATCAGCCATCCATGTGCACCTTAGTACTAGCTGAGGTGATCCTGGCAAGAAAAAAACACAAACTCAAGGAGGAGCGTTGATCTGAAATGTGGAGGAGACAACTTGCAAAAGAGGTATAGACAATTTTGATGTACTACTTTCACATGGAGAGAGACACAGCAACATCAGGTGTAGACGTGAAATTTTTCAGGAGCAGGAATCTTTATCTAAACTCTCATGAATTTTCCCTGAAACCAGTATTGATGCAAAGTCCAAAAGACGAAACGATGCTTCCATCTGTTGTGTCTTAGGTGACAGGGATCCAGATCAAGACCTTGACAACCTTCAAAAATTTGAGCTTGGTGGAAAGACCTTTTTTGACACAAATTCAAGGTTTCAATTCGAAGAAACCTTTTGGAAACACTTTAGGAAGCTTTGTGCAGAAGTCAGTGTCGCATGCCAGGACATGTTACACCCTTGCACAAATAGCTATGCAGACAAGAGATTAGTGTGCAGCAGTAGGGGAGTGGGAGAGTTGCCAAAAGATTGTGGAAGGTTAAAAAAGCCTACTGCAAATTATGGAGATTCTTATCATTGGTTGTTGGGTTGGATTGACCTTGTGTTGGCCAATCTCCATGCATTTTGTATGAAGGATTTTGCAAATGCTTTTATTTTTGTATTGCACTCCAAGACTTCTACCACAAGAAAGAAAATTTTGTGGTTATGTGTTGGATCATATCCATATGGCAGTGTACTTGTGGGCTTCAAAGTCTAAGGAACAGGTGGAGGAGGCTCTTATTGTTGTAATCTTTAATAATCTCCTAACCATGTGGTTCAATGTTTGATTCTGACATAGAGACTCTAAAGCAACACATCAAGTAATTTGTCACCAACAAAGCAAAATCCATTGATACTATGATGCTTGAGAAAATCCATACCCAACATGAGTTCTATTGCAATACTGAAGATATGTTGCACTAGGCATGAGAAGGAAACAAACTTTACAAACAAATGTATCTAGACAATATTGATTATGTTTCTAAAATCTGCAAGGCTTTTAATTTGAGTAGGCTTGAAGATTGGGAGGAGGCTTCAAAAACTTTTGAATTATAAGAGAGTAGTTGGAGTCAATGCCTTGGGAAGTACAGGTCAAGGGTGGTCCTGTCTGAAACACAAGGCATTTTGTTCACAGACAGTTCTATGACATTTACATGAAGATGAGTGTAACAGCAGTTGAAGAGGGAAAAATGAAGGATGCAAATCATTCTGTAGTACTTGCAAAACAATTGGAACAAGAGATGAAGTCACCTCTTGGAGAGCTGAAAGCACAAGCTTTGACTCACATTAAAAACAAAGATTTTGGAGAAAAATCACTATTATGTCCATCACTTTTATTCCTCTCTATTTTGAAAGTTGGAGGTGTGGATGTGGACATGATCATGTTTCTGTGCAGAGTTCCAAAGTATAAAAGCATGTGTTACAAGTAAAAGTCATAGTTTCAAATTTCTTGGTTGTGTGCATGTATTTGTGAAGAAGCATTATTGTTCATGTGAATTCACACTAGGACTGTTTCAGGTTGGAGAGAGCTTTGTCTTGTTATGAAGAATGCCTCTTCAAAATCTCCAATTGTCCCTTCAAAAGACAACCCATTATGTCCAACTTGAAGCTAACATTTGTTGTGTTGAATTGGTTGGACTCAAAACTTTGTATAGGTAGCACTATGAAGATGGTTAATCATGGTCACTTCTCAAATGCAATAGAATAATGAAAAAATGGTACAAAATGTTTTCAACAAATAGTGCATTTTCTGTGGAAATAACTTATTATAATTGTGAAAGTGTTGTGTTGTATCATGGGAGAGAAAGAGGTCTTACTTTGAAGATAAAGAATGTGAGAAAAAGAAATTCTATCTTGAAGCAATCTTCAAATATGCGGCCCTTGGACAAGGAAGAGATGAATGCAATATTTCAATATGGGGAAGAGGGTGTGAAATGCTTTGCAAGATCACTCAATGAAAGGACTCAACATAGTGAGAAATAGATAGAGATACATGAGTGAAGGAAGAGATTGTACATTGACAATAATATTGAATAGAGAGATGATAGAATAGATCAAGAACTTGGGAGGAAGCTTTCTTGTGGTCAAAAAGGTCACATGTCAAGGCTTTGGTTTTTCAACTTGGTCCCAACAAGTTAAACCAATTTGCCACAAAGGAGCTTCATGAATTTGACCTCAAGGATGGTGTGGCTTGGGAAACTTTCAAGTTAGGTTAAGTTGCATGTGGGGCAACAAATAAATTGTTTTGGAATATTATTTCTTGCTAATGGATGCACATTCATTTGTTTATATTTTGACCAAGGTTTTTTCTCAACTTCCTCTCTATGACTCATTCCAAACATGAAACCATGTCATTCCCCTAAACTTATTTCATAAATCCTCTTTTTAGGGTTGACAAATTTGAGTTTCTAAGTTTGGAAAACAATTGCATTATCAATTGTAATAATGTTGTTGTAACTTATCAAAGATGAGGTCCATGACTCAATATAATATATAAAGATTAGTAGATTCTACTTCACACTTGCATATAACATCTGTGAATTCATTGACATGATGACAAGATTTGCTTGACTATCCTTGACTGTAATAGTTTAAGACTTGATTTGAAGGAGAGATTGGAAAAATGAGGACCTACTTCTCTCATGGGCTTAACGAAACTAATGATGAAGGGGTGGACATGGTGCATCATCAGCCCTATTGATGGTGTGAAGCTAGATGATAAATTGATTGTTGTTGCACCAAGGTATGGAACTCAACAAGAATACTCAATCTTGGGCTAAGTTTGGTTTAATGGCTTGTTTTAACTCAAGAGGAATGGAACTTGAGTCATGTTGTCCAATGAAATATGTCAATAGTCTTGTGTCAAGTGTCACCTGTTTGAGTTTGTCAAGTGGGCAAAATACCCATCAAAGAAAAGGCTTAAGCAGGTTATTTTCCACATAGCAGCACACAGAAATGGAGAGAAAACTGGTGCCATTGAATTGGCTAGACTGAATGCAAAGAGTTTATCTATTGGACTCACCTTCTCCAAAAACTTGTGTTAAGCTTGGAATCTCCAAATCTGTTTTGATTTCCAGGCTTGGCATGGTAACACATTTTCACAAATCATGGCAACTGCATGTAAAGATAGTGTGCCATGTGTCTTTAGGTGTGAAAAATGTCATGATAGTATAACATGTAATTGAACTAAGTCCATCAATTAGTTATGGCTACATTGCAACTTTTATATTTTCATAATGTCTAGCCACATGGTACCATAAGTTGAATACAGTTTATAATCTAAGATTCTTTTTTCTCTTGACAGGTACCACAAAGTCAAGAGGATTAGTACTCAGTGTTCAAGATGACGAAGTTTGTGAGTGTGATGACGTGACCTCTGGTGAGACTGAAATGGGAGAAGATTTGTCAGTGAAAACAACAGATTGGTGGATCCTCAAGATGAAGCTCATATATCAAGGCTTGGAGAAATATGGGGGGATGTGCAGCAGTCTTGTCAATCCAGTCCCACAACATTCTGGAATACTGAAGTCAGAAAATATTAGTGCACGCGGGCTTAAATGTTCACTAGGAAAAGTCAAGGCAGTAAGTAGGGGTTTTGAATTTGCCTTGAGCTCTAATGATTGCAGTGATTGCTTGCATTGTGGTGGAAAGTGGACGACTGACACATCTACTTTCGACTTGATGAAAGGCTTTTACAAGTGATCCTCCACTCCCTTCTCTTGGTTGTGATGATGCAATAGGCACACACAACTCCAGGTGTGGTATTTTCTGTGTGTTGAAGGTTTGTGATTACCTGAGTCTTAGCCCAAGGATTGAAAACTGATGTCAGCTAGTCCTCGAAAGGGGGATGAATTTGAAGGATGGCTGAGACAAGAAGGGTTTAACAAAAGAAGAAAATAAAAGCTTCCTTTCTCTTGCTCTGCAGAAAGTCTTCATGTTTGAACCAGTGGTGGGTGGATATCACAATTTTGGGATATTCATCAGATAAAAATATTTGTCTTTCTTTTATCTGTTGGATAAGGATATTATTATTAGTTTTTCTTTAAAAAATTTAGATATCTTGGCTAGATATTAGATTTTCATATTTTTCAACTCGGCCCAGACATCAGTGCTTCAGCGCCAATTTTTTGTTCTAAGGTGAAAAATCTCCAAAAGGCAACATCCTTTAAAAAAGGGAATATTTTGTCACAAATATTTTGAAAAAAAATTTTGCAAAAAAAATTGGGTTAATTTTTGAGGTGAAGTACTATTGTCAACCCTTGCCTTTCAAAGTGAAGGATTTGGTGTGGTATGGAAAAGGGGGGGCATTGGAGCTTAGGAAGTGATGGAATACGGAGTCATACACTTGTTTCTAATTTCCAGAGCATGACATAGGAACTAACCATTGTTTATAAGTTTTAGTGTAGCGCAATCTTGCTTGATAGGCATTACTTTACTGTCCTTCAATTCTACTTTGGTTGTGTTTGTTGCAAATTTACTTTGTGTTTGGTTTATGGTTGTGGCACCAATGGTGCAGAGACGAAGGGGTGGTTTTTGCAAGGATGTGGTTGTTTGGTACCATGAAATAGTGAAGTTTCGCTTTGAAGTCAAAGAGTGGCCTATTAATGAGGTTGGATAGCAAATGGTCCAATTGTAGACGTGAAATTTAATTCTCGTAAAATATTTCACACTATTATAACAACATATTTGATTTCACATGTATACATTTTTTATTCTTGCTTTAATTTTCAACATACTTAACACTACCATTCATTAAAACACCAAATTCATGGTTATTTCATACAATTAGAATCTACACTTTAGAATACATTGAAAAAAACGATTCCAAAAATAAAACCACAATTCATTTCATCATATTCTAATACTATAAATAATTCACACATCCATATGAAGATAAAACTCACTATAGAAGTCTATGTTTCTTTGTATTATTGAAAACATGAATAAAAAAAAAACAAAATCCCATGTTTTGTTGAAAAAAATCCCAAAACAATAGTTAAAATTTGTGGTATCTCAAAACATAATATGTGGTTTTCTACTCCAAGTACCTACAACTCCTATTCTTCCCAAAACTCTATGTCTAATAATCCCCCTTGTTTTTTACAACTCACTCCTTTTCAATTGTCCCAAATCACATCACCATGATAAAAAACAACAAAAATTCAAAATTCAAACTAATAAAGTTCCCTAGTTAGTCCCTATTTTAAATGCCTTGTTCATCCAAAATCATGTATTCATCCTACCCCCTTAACATTACCCCCTTGTATTTCGGATTCCGTCCTCGAAATCCTTGGTTAAGGACAGAAATGAAATGAGAGTATTTTATGTCCTTCTAACATTTGTTTCCCCTACTATAGTTTTGTAATCTCAACATGTATAGGAACTAATAGTTCTATATCTACTTCTAGCTTTACAATTCCGATCTCCTCCCCCACTAATTCAATTTATGAATTTTATTTCCACTATTTCTATTGTTGAAATAACCTCCACCTTTTCTTGTTCCTGAATTTTTTGTGGTTTTTTTTTCTTGACCCCCTCCTCCTAAAGTCTTGTGGTTTCTCTAGTTGTACTTTTTCCTCTTGAATTGTTCTAGTTTTGAGGTCCTATGGTTCCTTAGTTTACACTTCCTCCTCTTGTGCACTGGGCCTTGCTTGATTTTCCTCATCCTAACCCGATACCTCTATACTTGTTGGATTGCCACAAATGAAAATTGGAAAATTCTTCCAACTTGTACCTTAAAATCTTTTCATCAACTTTATGCTGAACCAAATTCTTCTTCATTTCCTTTGTAAAATATTCCTTTGCCACTTCCCACCATTCCTCAGATTTTGCCTCAGTATCCTTCATTTTATTCTTCATCTTCATTAGGTATAGTACTACATCATTTTTTCATAATCCTTTAGTCTTTTTTGGACACCAATTAGATCCAAACTCTTTTTTTGTTCCTATGCCATCTCCAATTGTGTTTTTAGGTGTTGCAAATTCCTTTGATACTCCTTTTTGTCCTCCATTAACTTTTTTTTTTTGCCTTTGTTGTTTTTCTTCTAATCTCTTTAAATTGCAATAAAATCACATTTTTTAGATTTATCAACTCTAAATTTGTCAGAACATTATCCTTTTCCTTTTTTCCCTTTGTTAGTGTTTTCATTTGACTATCCAAAGCCTCTTGTTATTTCTTATGAGGAAACAATGCCTCTATCCACTTTTTCTTTGTGGTTTTCCAAATTTTAGCCTTTTGCATTAAATCCTATAATTTTTCCTCCTACAACTTCGGTCGTGTTATGCTACCCTTGAGCTCTTCATTCTCATCCTGTAGTTTTTTAATGAACATTTAATTTCTACTCAACCTTTACCTTGCTCTTCTTCCA
>Ga0209208_10003081_pt1 | contig 23982 bp, 29 predicted proteins | sample S1TSphfallax_3_FD_187694 | JGI IMG/M metagenome (GOLD analysis project Ga0209208, IMG submission 187694) | Host-associated microbial communities from peat moss isolated from Minnesota, USA - S1T2_Fd - Sphagnum fallax MG (SPAdes) (version 2) | ecosystem: Host-associated > Plants > Peat moss >...
TCACTTCACCTTAGGACCCTCATTTTGGGAATACCCCCCCCCCCCCCCCCCACCCCCCCGCCCCTCCCCCCACCTCGGGGTTTTACCCTAAACATAAAGCACTCCAAGGCTTCTTTTTTATAAAAAAAAATTGGAACCCTGCACAGAAGATGTCTTCATCAATTGGGGGGCATTCAAACCATTTGAATGCAAACCTCCTAGTTTTCAATTTTTAAAATCTTTGGTACTTTATGCTAGGGGAAGGTCTGCTCCCAAGGGCCTTCCTTAATTTGAGTGTTGTGTCCTCAAGTGTGGTACAACCCTGACATTGGGGGAGGCTATAAGGAGCAGCTCTGTCACTCTACCTAACTAACTCCTTGTTCTCAGACTTTGAATTGCTACCAGTTTCAACGGCACATAATGACAAAATAACACAGGAAAATTTGGTCCACCCTAACGTTTAGGGGTTAAACCCTAAATCCTTTTGCCACACTACATTTCCTCTCTAGGTTGCCATCATTTAGTTTGGAATCCTAAACAGACTGCCAGTGATAAGCCAGAGGAAGGTGAGGATGACATCAAGTCAGCATGCCCCTTACGCCTTGGGTGACACACGCGCGACAATGGTCGGGACAAAGGGTCACGACCCTGTGAAGGCAAGCTAACCTCAAAAGCCCGGCCTCAGTTCAGATTGCAAGTTACAACTCACCTACATGAAGTCGAAATCACTAGTAATCGCCAGTCAGCCATACGGTGGTGAATCTGTTCCCGGGCCTTGTACACACCACTTGTCACACTGTGTTGGCCATGCCCAAAGTCATTACCATAACCGTAAGGAGGGGATGCCAAAGCCAAGGCTAGTGAGTGGAGTGAAGTCATAGGTAGCCATATTGGAAGGCGTGGTTGGATCGCCTCCTTTTTATGGAGATGTACTACTTGTTGGGCCTTTGATTTTACACTACTTGACACTTAATTCGACACTTGAAAAGAAACAAGCCACATCATTTGAGCAAAGCTCGGCGATGGAAGTCCTCCTTTTTTTTTTCTTTATAATGAAAAGTGGAGTAAAACTAAGTCCATGAACTTATTACCCCAGGTCGGAACAAGCTAATAGGAACCCATTTATCTCATCATTCCCAATGAACGAGAAAAGTTAAGGATGGGTCTTCCTTTGCCCCTTGGTATTGCTATAGGTCTCACAACCGGGGAGGCTTGCATGATGGGCTATTAATTTAATGGTAGAACATGCCCTTGATAATTGTAGCATTGTGCTTGGGTTGTGAAATTTCAACCACATAGATAGTTCAATGTGCTCATTAGCACCTAACTCGAACATGTATCATTCAAGGCATCTTAATGTGACATACTCCTCATGTTTCAACTAGGCTTTGAAACTTAATTTTTTTTCAAGAGGATGGATGGGGTGGCAATTCAGGTGAGATCTAATGGAAATTCAACTCACCATTCACTCGTGGGATTTAAGCAATAGGGGGGGACACTTAAATCATCTAAGGCTCCTCCCTTTTCAAAAATCCATATATTCCTTATTAGTATATATATGGTTAATTTCTAAACACATGTTGAAATTTAGCCTAGACGTGGAAAATGGAAAACCTAAATAATGTATCTTCACATACTAAGAACTACGAAATCACCCATGAAGATTTTTCATTCTAGGGTGATGAAAGAATCATACCATTCAAACCTTTTCCTATTGTTCTTGGACGTCCAAAGTGAACAATAATTAATATTCCCTATCTGGAGGTCCACTAGGGAAAGGAAACTAGATTCTATCAAAATTATCTAGAAGGCTTAGGAGATTTTATCTAGTCATAAGAATGTTTGGTGCAAATGATTCTCAATAGATTCCATCTAAGATTATTGTTGTTGAGAAATTTCAGTTGTTTTGGCAACTAATTGAATTTGAATGTCACGCTTATGAAAATTGTTAAGAGCACAATGATAATCATTCTCTTTAATCTCAACTTGTGCACTCAATGTTGCTGACATTAATTGTATAACCTCCAAATCACATACAAAATTTGATAACATCTCCTCCCCAACTTATAATTCATGTTCTACAATAAGTATTTATTTGCTTCTTTGAAAAGCCTCTACAACATTAAGTATTTGCATGAACATGTTTACAATTTATAAAGCTTGTTACAAGCAATTACACAATCCAAGTTACATGTAAGCTTAGGGATGTTGCAACTTTGAATTCCTAATCATTGACATAATTTTGATGACAAAAAAAAAATTGCACATTATCTAGGAGTGAGGGCCAAAGAATTTTCAATGCACGACAATTCTTTTTTGAACAATGTAAGTAGTTGTCACATATATAACTTTCACAATAGAAAACAAGGAAGGATGGAACAAGATCCAAACCTCTTCGCATACAACCTTGGAAACTCTAGTGACATTAAACACCAGTGTCATTATAGAATAGTTCATTACAAACATGTCAGTAACATCAAATGCCATTGCCATTGTAGAACCAATCTCTACAAGCAAGTCATGGAGGTCTTGTTTTAACTTTATCACCATCTCTTTCATCTCTTCCACCGATTTTTTCAACATATTCTCTGATTTTCTTCCTTGAAGTACTAGAGCATATATTGTGTCATACTATTACCTAGTACTCTAGATTGTTTTGGACAAACCATCTTTGCCAACAAGGTTTCCAAGTTTAGTTTGTGTGCAATAATTCTTGATTTTTGTAATGAGACAAGGGCATTGAGTTGCTTCAAAAGCTTTGACACTTATTTTTTTGACACATATGCCTTGGTTACGACCTTGGTTGCGATGATAAAACTACAACTACAACCTTGAATGTCCTTCGCATTTGCTTGCAAGCACTATAAATCAATGCTAGTTGGTTAAGGGGGTAGCACCACTTTGGTGTTGCTGTGTCGGGCTTGATATTTAAAAGTCACTTTTGCAAATTTTGCCCAATTTACTTTCAATAATAATCCCTTTTGCAAATGCCAAACAAATCACAATGTTTGACTGACCTCTCTAATAAATCACACTATTAAGATGTCTTATTATTGCTTCTAATTATGGTGGGTTACCATCTACCTTGAACTTAACCCATTGTGCCTTTTCCTGGGACCCCATAACTTAATGCATTCAACCTATATTACATATTTGTCAATGTTAGATTTTCGAGGATCCAACCCCTCACCACACAACCCTAACATAGACTTAAAATGAATATAAAACATGAAACAACTTTCACCTTCGCCAAGACCTATTTCATGTAGCTTCATCGGCTCCATGGACTCTTGGCCAAAAACTTCAACTTTGATCGGCAAGATGGTTTGAGTAGGAGTTGTTGCCATTTTTTTTTAATTAATTAATTATAAGTAATTTTAAAACAAAAAATTAATGACGTTAATGGAGAGACCGATTTGTAACAATGTCAAAGATTTAATGCACAATTACACACACACAATTTCAAAAATGGGGTGGAGTTCATTAACTTCGATCACTATGGGACCTTAAAAGTGAAATAAATTCAGTGCATTTTAATGATTTCACTCTGGTTAAAGTTATTTCACTATAATATCACACTATAAACATTGTGGTTCACTACTAGTTGACATAATTCACTATTATAATTTACCATAATAAATATGTATTTTTAAAGTTGTTTTAAATACCCTATATACGTTGCTTTATGATATACCCTATTTTATTTTAAGCTAATTTAGTTATACTAATTTATACCCTAGGTTATTATAAATTTTTATAGGTTATTATAAATGTTTATACCTTAAACTATTATACATTATTCTACCTTAAGGTATCCTAACTAATTTATTATAGGCTTTTAAGTTATTTTAAATTACATTATTTAACTAACCTTAAGCTATATCTTAGGTTTTTTATTTAAAGTTAATATGTGTTATTTAAAGTTATATTTTAGGTTATTCAAGGTCATTCTACTTTATGTTATTATAAGTTATTTATCTTAAATATAATAATTTAAAATAATATATAATATAATATAATGACCTAAAGTAAAATAACATAAAATAGTTAATAATAGCCTATGAAAAATAATTTAAAATAGCTTATAATAGAATATTCACCAATAGCCACCAATAAAATAACTATCAATAACCTATGGTAATTTAACCACCAATAACCATTAATAGAATAATCACTAATAACCACTAATATAATAACCACTAATAGCCACCAAGACCCATTAATATAATAACCACCAATAACCATTAATAAAATAATCACCAATAGTCATTAATATAATAACCATTAATAACCAACCAATATCCATCAATAAAATATCCACCAATAAAATAGTCATCAATAAAATAGCCACCAATAATTGTTAATAACCTATGGTAATTTAATCTAAAATAACCACCAATAGCCATCAATAGAATAATAACTAATAATCATAAATAAAATAGTCATCAATATCCTCAATAAAAGAACAACCAATAACCACCAATAACCATATATTATAATTACTTAGAATTGCCAAAAATAACTTAAGGTGAAATAATTTACAATGAACAAAAATAATTTAAAGTGAAATAGGCTACAATAACCTAAGGTGAAATAGATTAAAATAACCAAAAATAACATAAAATAATTAAAACTAACTTAGAATAACCAAAAAAACCCAAGGTGAAATAACCAAAAATAACCAAAAATAATTGAAAATAACCGTAAATAGTTTTAAGTAATGTAGGGTGAAATAATTTAAATTAATGAAAAATAACCTTATAATTAATAACTTAAAGTAACTTAACATAGGTAATATTATTATTTTAGCAAAAATCTTATCCATTTATTAAACTTTTTTGTTTTCAAATGAATGGCCATTAAAATGTTATTGAATAATGATTTTTTTTTAAAAATTGTTCAAATGATTTTACACTATCAAAATGAAATAAATGTAATTATGTACATTATTGAAGTTTTTTTAAAAACTAAACTCGAATCATTTCATTTGGATAAAAACTCAATAAAATTTTATGTTTTTCAAATTTTATGTTTTTATCATGTTTTAAATGAAGTATTTGATAAATAAAATGCAATGTACCATATTATCACATCAAGTGGGATGGTTTAATAGTAGGGGTGTTTACCTCCATTCTAAAGGTCAAAGGATCAAACTTCACAAATGGTGTGTGTGTGGTCAATAATGGTAAGTTGATTGAATATTTTTTATCTAATTCCTTAAAATGCGTGCCTAGGTTGATTATGTGGCCTATGTTACATAGTTTAAGTTTTTAACCTAAATTAGGTAGTGACACATGTCAATAATTCGTGGGCTAAAAATCATGAGATTATCAATAATATTATATATTACATAATTCTAATTTAATTGATTTTCATGATGCCAATTTAATTAATTAATAAATGAATAGTTGGGTAAATTTGTATTTCATTTGAGAATAACCTTGTTTCATTACGTACTAATGAAGCAATTCACTATTCATAGCAACCGGTCCCTATTCACTAAGGGTTGACTAATTTTACCATGGTAAAAATGTCCAAATTCACTCAAAATCTAATGAAACCCATAATGAACTAAAACACATTTTGGTGTAATGACAAGAACTTGCAAGTCTATAATCTACCACTACAACCTGACGATACACACTTTGGACAAACATATAAACTTCAACAAACCCAACAGAAATAATAATCAAGTTTTTTTACAGACCCAATAGAATTATCACCAAAGATCATATTTGGATGGTAAATATAATAGTAAAAACTTTTGATCTTAAAATTCCAAAAAGTTCCCAATATTAAAAAACATGCAAAGAAACTTGTTATGCACTTGCAAGTAGCCATGCTTCAAACTTGTGTTCACCAACAAACTACCACACAATTGACTAGCCGAAAAAAAATAAAACTAGTGATCACTAGTTGGATTTTTCATATTATTGGTGGCAACCGGTTTTTAAATTCACACAATCTCGCAAGATTATTATTTTTACTGGCAACAAAGGTTTGTGTTACATCCATGTTGCAAGAAAAATTGGCAGATCTAGGGATTGTCAAAGATTCCATTTTTTAGCCCTAGACTAGTGTGTTTCCCTGGCCCCAACTTTCACAATGTAATAAAGGGGGGTGCTTAATATTAATTAGAAGGCTTTAGTATACACTTTTTAGCCCTATTTTGGATCTTTGTTAACATTTTTATTGTTACATCAAATCCTTAAACAATTTCACACGATAACACCCTATCTTATTAGATTGTTTGTAAGTAATAAAGTAATATATCCCAAGCACCAAGATTTTTTATATTTTTAGTCCCTTTCAAGAGTGCCAGGACAATCAAAAAAATCACCTTCAATCATGTTTTCACCCCTCGGGCATATTTTTCTTCATGCTCTTTGACCATCTCCACAACTTCCTTGGAGTGACCTTTTCGTCCCATGGGAATGGCTAAGTCCATTGGTTTTTTAGCTTCCTTTCCCAACGCTAATTCAAATAAAGACATCTTTGTCACCAAACGCATTGTGGAGTTATAATAGAACTCTACCTAGTTTAAATGTTCGCCCCAATTTTTTTGATCAACGCCAACATAGTTTTTGAGGTATTAGCTTAACACCCCATTAACCCTCTTTATTTGGCCATCAATTTGTGGGTGGAATACTATACTAAAAATGATAATTTCATCCTGACCTTCCAAAAGAAGTGTGTCCTTATCACTTATGATAAATTGTGGCATCCCGTGATGCCTAATCCACATATCAAAAATCAACTTCACCAAATCACAAGTTATCATGATCATTTTAATTGGAGCCATTTTAGGGTTTATTGGAAAATTGATCGACTACTATAAGGATGGTGTCCATTCCATTCCACTTGGACAGTTGGGTCATGAAGTCCATGGAAACACTTTCCCATGGTTTGATCAAGATCGATAGAAGTCTATATAGTCCATATTTCTTTTTGTATACGGATAAAATGCTCTACATCCTGCTTCATTTTGGGCTTGTAGAATTTCTTTCCTACAGCCACCCTTGCGATTCTTTCCCCATAGCACCCTACCATGGGCACATCATGCTCCCCCTACATTATTTGTGTGCATAGTTTCCTTGCTAGCACATAGATTTGAGATTGCTTCCATTTGAATAGCCCTTCTTTTAAAGTGATGTCTTTCACCTTTTATTATTCATGCAATTTTTAAAAGTAACATTGAGTGAATAGATCTTCACATAGGCTTCTTGTATCTTATGTTTTAGGCTATTTTTACCTTGGAAGATGGTCTTTAATGCCAGGATCTTGGTCAAGGGTTTTTCCACTTGGAATTCCTCTTTCCTACTTAGTGCATTGGGGACCACATTATTTCGTCCTGACTTGTGAATTAACTCCACATCTAATAATGCCAAGGTGTCATGCCATTTCAATTGCTTCGTTGAAGCCCTTGGTTATGTTTCAAAATACTGCAAGGAGACATTATCCATGTGGACCTTGGTCTTTTGTGTCCCCAAATAGTGTTGCCATGCTTTTACGCGACACATGATGACATACAATTCTTTCTTGTGAGTTGGCCACCGTAGTTGAGCCCTAAAGAACTTCTTGTTCTAAAAGGCAATTGGGTGTCCATCTTGGATGAACACCACCAATAACAAAATCACTTGCATTACTGTGGACTTCAAATGGTTTGATAAAGTCTGGGAATCTTAGCATAGGGATGGATGAAAGTTTATCTTTTAAGTCCTCAAATATTCTTTGTTGTTTTTCCTTCCATCTAAAGGAAAACTCCTTTTTAAGGAGGTCCAAAAGTGGCTTCACCAATTGTGAAAAACCTTTTATAAATTTTCGGTAAAAGTTAACTAAGCCTAAAAAGGATCGAATTCCTTTGATTGTGATTAGCCTTTTTCAGTCCTTTATAGCTTCCAACTTCTTAAGGTTGGGCCTCACCCCTTCCCCTGACAAAATATGCCCTAGGAAACCCATCTCTTTTTGGGCAAATTCATTCTTCGCCTTGTTGGCAAAGAGTTGGTTTTTTAAAAGCTTACTCAACAAATATTCTAAATGCTTCATATGTTCTTCCACTATCTTGGAGTACACCAATATATCATCAATATAGATGATCACGAACTCATCCAACTTTTCGTGGAAAATAAAGTTCATGAAGGTGGTGAACGTTGACAAAACATTAAACATAACCTGAATGGCATCACCAAGAACTCATAAAAGCCATATTTGGTCCTCATTGCTGTCTTTTCCACATTCTCATTCGTGATGTGGATTTGATAGTATTTCAATTTGAAATCAATTCGATTAGATTATTTTGCCCCATTGAATTGATCCAATAGACCGTCAATGTGGGGCAAAAGATAATTGTTCTTTATCATTATTTTAATCAAGGCGTGGTAATCAATACACAATTTTAACTTGTCGTCCTTTTAATCCACAAACAAGACAAATGCCCCATAGGCCAACTTGTTTTACCAAACATACCCCCAACTAAGGAGGTCATTTAATTATTTTTTTAAAAAATTATAATTCTTTTTGTTTTAACCTATAGGGTGCCTTGGATGGCAAGGTTGCTCCAAACACCATTTTAATCTTATGTTCAACCTCTCTACAAGGTAGAAGGGCATTAGGGAGTTCATCTATTAGAACCTCCAAAAATTTATTGAATGAATCCAAAATACAAGTAGGGGGTTGCCTTGCCCCTTGTTGTGGGTATGGAACTACACCATAAACCTTGGTTAGAAGTGTACCAAAAAGCAAGCTTATCAGAGTGGATGGTTTCCAACAAATTGTTAACTAACTATCGTGCATCACCCAAATTCTTAAAATTGTCACCAATGATAAGAAGGTGTAATGAAAACAATGAATCTTTCCAAATAAAGTACAAATGTCCACAAAAGCCTGGTTCTATCAAGCAAAGAGCCCCAATGCTTACATTTGGCAACTAAATAGTCCACCAGAAATGTGTTGCAATGTTAAGTATCATTATAGTAAAGTTTGTCATGCTTTCACATTGTTTTTCTAAGAAAAAACTTTACCTAAGATATTTTAAGACCTTTCATGTGAACATAATTTGGACATTATTGAATTTGTAGATGCATTACCTAATTCCTAATAATGACTATGATACTTACCTCACCATTTTGTATTGTTCCTACAAAAGGTAAACCTTGTTTCATCATCTCTTCTACCAAAGCTGTTGCTAAATCCACTACCTTAATATGTTTTATGGTGTCTTTTAGTTGCAAGGAAAGTTTAGTCAAAAAAAAAAAAGTTTGAATGCACACTTAAACTAAAAATCTCATACTCTTTTTGTTTTTTTCCACCATCACCACCACCACTAATCTCAGGGGTCTAAAGGTAACTATGAACATTGTATGTGGATTAGGGTTACCATTTATTTACGGTCTATGTACAACTCCTCATGTCACCTATAATTTGAAATCTTAAGATCTCATTTGAGATTTGGAATAAAGACAATTAATGTGACCTCATGAACGTCCAGTATTTTTGACCAATGTTCAAAGCCGCCTCTCCAAAGACATCAAAACAAGAAAATTAGGTGACTTTAATTTACTAACTAAAGCAACCAAGTTCACTCCCATTTCTTCTAATGTATAATTATAATCCACATATAAATTCATTAACTTAAAACCACTGTTGGCACAAACTATCAACTTACCTTCATTATGGAGGATGTCTATTTTATAAGCATCCAAAAATGTATTTCTTGGAATTACATCAAAATTATCTAAAGCACACATGGTGAAGTTTTCAAAAAATAGCACTCCTCTACAAAATAGTTTGACTCCTAGCATTACACTAAGCGAGGGTCTAACTATGCCTTGTGCCAATTGCACTGTGATGGGGTTTGACACTAATTCGGTTTTGATTCCAAGTCATTCCATCGCTTGCAAAATCATGAACGAATTTGGCATTCTTGAATCTAAGAAACAGCCCACAATTTCGTCATTTATATTACAATTCAATTTTAACAAGTTAGAGGCCTTGCTTTTGTGTGCCCCTATTTTGGCCATGGAGCCCCCTTGGATAATCAACTTACCTTTGGCAATGCATTCATTTACCCAAGGTGGCTTGGGGTAATCCTTTGCCAAATATTTGTTGTTGTCACAATTGAAACATTTGACCTTGGATAGGTCCTACTTTGCCTTCTTGACCGGTAGCTCTTTGCTTGCCGACTTCTCCTTGTTGTTTTGAGACCCCGGCTTACCTTGGCCCTTGTTACGACCTTTGCTTCCATTGCTTGGGCTAACTTTATTCTTCTAGGTGACCGCAATTTCAATTTCACCCTTGGGGTATGTAGGGGCTTCATCCTCCATACATTTCACCATCTTCATCAACCCTTGGCACATTTTTGGAATATCAATCCTTTGGTATATTATCTTCCACACCCAAGGCTTGACTGCATGCAAAAAGATTGACTTCTGAGCATACTCATCCTTCAAGAGGACCACAGTCAGCATGCAATTGAAGTCATGGACGTAGGTAGCCAACAAGCTTTTATCATCCCCTTGGGTGAACTCTAAAGCTCCATCCCATCCCAAAACACCAAGTGGTGTGGCATGAACCTTCTATTTAACCACAATTTGAACTCCTCCCATGTGTTTCAAGTAGGTTGGGTGTTTCCTATTCTTGGGACATCCACCATTCCCACGCTTACTCCTTCAACAAGGTTTGAGCAAAATGAATCCACTCCTTGTCACTATTGAGGTGTTGTGTTTCCATGTACACCTCTACTTGGTGCAACCATGGTCGCACCCGTTTGGTTTTAGTCTTTTTCCTTGCAAAGGAGTTCGGCAACCTCACCTTGATGGTTGCCTTAGCAAAACCCCCACTTGGGGCACTGTTAAAGGCACCCAACCATTCTGCAATGTGGTTCATCAACTTAGTTGTCTCCTAATTTTGTGTTGTGGCTTCCCCTTGTTGGACCACAAACACATAAAAGGTGTCCTCAAGAGCCAAAAACTCCTTGGATGATTTTCCACCTTTGGAATTTCCTTTTCCTACTTCTCAAGAGATTCCTCCAACTCTAGACATTCTAGGGCTTTCTTGCCCCCTTTTCCTCTCTTTGGCCCATTTAAAAGGAGAATCAAGGAATTCACATCCTTAGTCGATTTAAAAGAGTGGAAGTCGATGTGCTCTTTTGACTCCACAATTGGTTTAGGAACTTTTTCCTTCCCCTTATACTTCTTAAGAGGTACAAGAGTTTTTGCCAGTGAACCCATGCTCACTTCCTATTTTCCTTTCTTTTGTTTAATAAGGGAAGGAATCCTTTCATCGTCCTTTGCCTTGTTTAGGCCCACCTCATCCTGCCATGTCTTCTTCTTCTTCTTGAGTTTTTGTGGAACGAACTTTATTACCTCCTCCACATATTCCCTCAAACTTTGGGCCTCTTCTTCACGAATATCTTCCCTCACCATGGTTTGAACTACTATCACCAATTCTTCCATGCCTGTGGCGTCCTTTTCTTTCTCCTTTTTGGTTTTGTACTTCTTCTTGGCCCTGAGTTCCTTGGGTTAACCCATAGCCTACATGCTAAGTAGCGGTTCATTCGAGGCCATTTGCCTTCAACCGTTCACCTCCCCCAAATGCCTTAGAAAAATTCACACTCAACCTTAGGAGTTTGCTTTGATACCATTTTTCACACTCGTTTACACCTTGGTGTTCCACCGTTGCCCCCATTTCGTTCCTCCCTAAACACCTACACTACCTACATATCAAAAACCACACACTTTGGTGAAGCTTCGGCATTCAAGCTTACCTTGCTACTTTGGGCTAAATTCAACCTCTAAACGGGTGGGACTATTACCCAATGCGGACTTCCCAAGTGGTCCAAGGCCTTGTCGCCTGGGATTACCATCTCCCATCTTTTGGCTTAATCAAAATCTTCGTCTATTTCAAGGACTTAGTGCGTTGAGGCCAACACCTTGTGCCCCTTTCCTTAAACCCTCACATGTCGACACCTATGTGGTTCGTGAACATGTCAAACCATGAGTTAAACCCAACCCAACATTTATACTCATAACCCAAGTTGCTACAAGGGCGGCCCCATGATGGTCCAAACTTGGGTCCCAATTACTCAAGCCCCCACATTTGAGGGTATACCTAGAAGGGTGTGTCATTCATGGCCACTCCATCTTTCAAAGTTGTGCTAAAAATATTAGCATGACTAAACCAAGAAGTTGTGGACCCAGGGAGGAGCAACACCAAACACAATGAAGGTGTCAACATGGTGAATGCCAACAATTTAATGGAAGCTCTAAGGGCACAACCAACACAATAGGCCAAACTAAACCCATTTCAAGTTGGTCTAGGTGAAGCCCTTCCGTAGGACCTTAAATGCAGCCACAAATGGTTATTCATGTGAGAATGTGATTGGGTCTTGTAAGAAGTCATCAACTAGGGAAGTATTGCAAGTTGAGATAGACTTCCACTAAACGCACAAAATCATCATTAGCTTCATCGGTAACAAGGTACCAAACCATCACATTGTAGATTGGATAGAACTCTTGGATGCTCATGTCAAAACTATAAATATTCATTATAAGATGGAAACATGAAAAGGTTTTACCTCATTATGTCCAATACAAAAAATATAATTAGTTGTTTATGTTTATCCTAGATAAACTTCCATGGGGCACAACAATTTATTAAAAATGGATTTCTATGTTCAATCCAAACTTTTCATCTAGTCTATAACTTCCAATATGGATCATTTTGAAGATGCTACCTTTGGAATTGAGGCCCTTAGAAACAAAAATTGTGTCCTTGATAGGGAGGGTGTTTGGTGTTGATGTGGCAAATAAAATCAAAAGAGATCCCAAATTCTATGTAGCCATGAATCTTGAAAAGGATGGCTAGCCCAACTCCTCATTGTGGGCTTATAGGTAGAGATTTGTGTGGACTATGAAAGATATCCTATAAGGTGTCATTTTTTCATGGGGTTTAATCACCTTATCAAAGATTACCCTTCCATAACAACTAAGAAAGATTGGGTGGCCATTTTTAACTCAAAGGGTAGGCTATTGGGGGGAACCTTAACTCCAAGCCTAAAGGTTGACAAAGTTAATGCTAAGACAATTGAAAAAACATGACTTCAACTACCATCAAATCCCAAGGTAGACAAGGATGGATTCATTATGATCTTTAGAAAAAATTATTTCCAACATTAAAATACATGTGAAACTAATGTGAACAATAAGTAGTAGGAAAAAGATCAACATATGAATGTTCAAATCAACACGTGCAATAAGAATGGTGGGGTTAAACCCTAAAGAACCCACCCCCCCTCCCCCCCTGAATTGAAATTCTAAAAAAAAACAAAACGGTGAAGGAGAACAAAAATGTAAAGTGAAAATGGCAAATGCTTCCAAGTAACGAATCAAAAAATGTAAAAGTGGCATAGCCAAACATAAAAATTGCTAACTTAAAACATGTCCTTGTGGCATGGTCACCAAAAAAATTGGCCAATGGCAAATGCAAAAGTAGAATGTGGCATTGGAATGATCATGAAGGTTCAATGAATAGAATGTGATCCTTGCCATTTAAAATCCCCACAAACCTTTGCAATTGTCACTTCTAATAAATGCCAAAGTTTAACCCAAAATAACGTTTTTGTCATTTAGGTAAACTCATCACTATTTCAACTTTTACATGTTTGTTACATCCCAAACCATGTGGAGCATGGGGAAGAAATTAAGCTCGTTCACAAATTGATGCACCCCCAAGCTCCTTGATGGACTCACTACAAATCCAAAAGTGAAGACAATGGAAGGAGAAGGAGTTGGGGCGCACTCCTTAACTCATAGCACTTTGGGGGTAGAGGGGTGTGCTGGAGCTTTGGGATGGGACTAGGAAGATTGACAAGCAACTCAATTACTCATACGAACTTGCACAAACCAAACAACAAGTTGGTTAATGCATAACTAAAGCATTTTTGGTGCATAAATGAGCCATGGGCAAACACATATTCATTAGACTCACCATGGCCCAAACTTGGGGGAAGCTATCACTTTCTCCCTCATAGTATACTTTGTGTTTGGCCATGGGACCAACACCCAAATGTCATTTTGTCTCGGGACTCTGAAGTGGGAGTCTCGAAATTTGCACAACTCAAACTCTTACGACTTTGGGGACCCATAACGTTTTGTGCAAACCTCTTATTGAAATGAGGTCTAAAGAAAAGTTGTAGCTCTTGTCAAGAGCTTTCCAACAGTATGTCGCACGTCACCTGAAAACAAGGAATTTGGAGCGATTCCCAACTTTTAATGGTCGGGAGTCAAATTATCAAATTGACTCCCGCCCCTTCTTTTGGCCATAACTTGTGTTTTGAGTGTGCAAATGGGTCATGCGAGCCCATTTTAGACATCTAAGTTCCAAGAGCTTTCTAATTATATAAAGTCCTCAATCCAATGGGTTTTGACCTTTGTAACCGCTCTTTGAAGATTCAGGAGAGCATGAATATAATTTGTTTTCAATAACACAAATTGTGTGGGGGGATAACTAATAGGATTAATAAAGTTTTATGGAAGGATGTAAGATGTTGGATGGTGGAAGAAACAAAAGGATATACATCTCATCTCCAACTTAAAAGAGTTGGCAAAGGTGGTAGTTACATCCTAATGGATCTAAATGGGTGAATAAAGTCACAACTAGGTATGACACAATGATGGAGAATAAAGGTCAATGGGTAAAGTTAAAAGGGCTTCCTAGGCAAAATTTTGGAGTACTAAATGTTTACGATCAAAACAACTCGACAAAGAGGATCCAACTTTGGGATTACATAAAAAACTTACTACTAAGAGATTGTTAATGGATTTTGTGTGGAGACTTAAATATGGTTAAACACAAACATGATAAGACATCATATGTGGGTGACTAATGTTAGATGTATAAAAGCTACAATATATCACAAAATTTCAATATTATGAAATTTCAATAAAATTTATGCAAAAATCATTAAAATATATGTTTATGCAAAATACGTGGGCTTCAAAGTGTAAAAATGACATGATATATCTACATAAATGATGTGTCTTTTTTACTCGTGATGTTTTGATGTGAAGTATGTATGTTTTACATTTTAGTTAAATCTGTGCAATTATTGTGATGTAATTTTGCATAAAACTATGCAATTTTGTACAAACTTATGAAACCTAGTAAGTTTGTGATGTAGGAATCTTTCCAAATATCTCTAACATATAAAAATATCTAAGAAAAAAAATTCAAATATTCATGGGGCAATCATAAAAAAGGTTTAGAATAAGTCATGGCAAGGCTAAATTTTTTTTGCCCATCTTGTAAATACATCCATAGCCAAGATTGTGCCATCCCTACCTATGTCATTAAGGTGAGTGGAATTAAACTTGACCATCACCTAGTCTCTTACATCCTTGACATACATAAGAAAAATTGTCGAGGAGGTTTTATTGGAAGATGCATTCATGCTACTTTGTAGAAGCTCACATTCAAATATAAAGACATTTTTAAAAAATGGAATAATGACGTCCCTGTCTTTGCCAAAAATGAAGGTAGTCATTAAGTTTTACAAAACCTTTTAGATCAAATTGAAAAAACTTAATTAAGAGGGGATTTATAGCTTTGATCCATGATACATTGTTGAAGGTGGGCCAACTCTCAAAAAAGGTCCAAGATCTTGAATCAATCAAAGCAATGGGGCAAAAAAATAGAGCAAGGATAGATTGGAAGAATAAAAAAAAATCTTATACCAAGGAGTTTTTCAATGCAATTTAGCCATGTTTTATTAAAACTATCATCTTAAGTTTGAAAAACTCAATGGGAAAAATGGTCACAAACATGCAAGAACCATACAAAACTTGTTGTGAGTTCTATAAGAACCTATATGGCACACCACAACCATCTACCAAGGATATTGAGTTTAAGAGAAAGTTCTTTCCACATTATGAATCAAATTCATTGATATATGAACAAGATCTTATAAAAAGCAATTACAAAAGTACAAAGGAATAAATAGTGTAGCCAAGGGAAGATTCCCTAAGCTAGATGGAATCGTCATCAAATTCTACACTTTTTGAAAAATGAAAATTACCAAACATGGTTGCAAAAGGTTTAATCATTTTGATTTACAAGGCTAAGGATGAAGAAAATTTAAGCAAGTATAGACTCATTACGCTATTTAATGTAGCTTATAAGGTGTTTGCTAAAGTTTTGTAACTACATCTTTAGCCTTTACTTAATATGGAGGTCATTGGCCTATGATTAAACTTCATTCCTCCCTTTATGTCACATCTTAGACAAGGTTTCTTAGTCCATGAAATAATTGATTAGGCAAAGAGGTCAAAACAACCTTTAGTTTTCCTTAGACTTGACTTCTCCAAGGCATAGATGATAAAGTTTCTTGGGCATTTTTGTTTGAAACTATGCTAAAGCTAGGAATGGCACAAAGCTTCATTAACATGGGGAAACCACTCTTTGGAAATGTAAGGCATCAATTTACTTGAATGGAATTGTAACATAAATCTTCCCAATCTAGCGAGGCGTTGTGCAAGGTTGCCCCTTGCGCCATATTTGTTTATCATTGTTGGTGAAGTTTTGAACATCATGTTCAGGGAGGCTAAACACAAAAGAGAAGTTAAAGGAGTTGGGTTGCTAGAAACTTCAAAGCAACAAATCATGACATTAGTTTATCAATGTTGGGAGAAGAGGAAAACATTCTTAATGTGGTCAACCTTCTAAAACTCTTCCAATGCATTTTAGGTTTGGATATTGGGACAAAAGTTTGGCCTATTGGTATGCCAAAGGGAGGTAGATTTCTAAATGATCGGAGACCTTTAAGTGGAAATGGGCAATTGAGGGTGACTTGTCAAAGCTAATGGGAACTTCATTTGGGTTGAATGTGGACACCGAGGAGATTGATTAATTCCTTATATACATGCTTAACTTTTTTTTAATTAAATTATTGGTGTTCAGTGCTTTTACCTTTAGTCAAAAGGGTAATTGTTGTGAACTCCATCTCCTCTTCAACTTTCAATTGTTTCATCAATGTGTGGGCAAAAATCAAACAAGTAATTTCTTGTGGTTTAAGGGGGAACACATAATTAGGATCGTACTCAATTGGAATGGTTCAAGCCCATAAAAGGATTGACAAGCTAAGTTTAATTGACCTTGATGATGATTTAGTTAACTAACATGCTATGTAAATGGATTATGAAAGCTCTGGAACTTGGGGCTTCAACCCTTAAACTAATATTTTAATATAGATTATGCCAATGCATGCCGTTTAAACATAAAAGGTGGTATATCTTTAATTAAATGGTCATAGGAAGGCAAATTTGCACCTTAGGATCCAAGGTTTAGAAATGGATCATGAAGGCTTACAAACCAATATGATACAAAAACTTTGGTTTATAGTTCCAAAGCTAGCATAATTAATTAAAAAGGCAAATCTTTGATGGCTAAAAGTTACACCCAAAAATATTAAGACACATTGGAGACCTATGAGACCAAACTAATGGGAGGTTAAAATATTGGGATATTGTCAAGGCTTCCTATTATTTCAACAGGATGTAATACATTATTTGGTAAAAACTAAGAAAAAGCCTTTTAAGGTGTTGGATAAATGAACTACACCATCCATCAACTTACACAAAGGAACGAAAATGGCTAAGTATTTATAAACAAAGGCACCCACATTCTGCCAAAAGGCAACAAGTATGACTCCATCCATAATTTAAAACCTTGGTTGTATATGCCTTAGCAACTAGATGACTATGTAGTTGATTTAGATTCATTGTTTATGCCATGATGATAATTGTTTATGCCATTATGCACCATTTTATGATTCTAATCATGGATGTATGATCATGATATCATAAAATAATGTGGTCACAATCATTTCAATTTATGATATTAAATCAAATAATATTCATGGAAAATGCATCCAACAACTTAAATTTTTTAAATTACAATTAAATTATTATTATTTGTTGCCACATGGCAATTTAGGTTAAATTCAAAAAATTATTGTCCATTTGTCAGTTGCCATCACCTAAAGCTAGGAAATGAACATTTTCAACCCAATCACATGATGTCACATGGTAACCAAGACTTATGAAGCTTAACCTAGGTTTCTTAGATTAAAAACAAACCTAGAGCAAACTAAGTAAATTAGTTTGCCAAAGAGTTTAGGTAATCTTAGGTTGTAGATGGGAGGACTTGAACCCTTCACTTTCATTTTGAATGTTCAAATATTGAACCATTGCACCACAACTTTTTATTTATAGCATAATTAATCATCATAAAGTTATAAACATTAACATATTGTAGTTAATTTTAGTTAATTTAAATGTTATTAAGTTATTGTAAATTAACCTAGGTTAAACTTAAATTATTTTTAAAGGCAAAACATAAAAATTAAATCTATAAGCTAAACATAGACTAAACATAATTAAATAAGACTAAACTTAACTAACCTAAGTTGAACTTAGTTAAACATGATCAAACATAGGATAAACTTAAAGGTTAAATTTAAAGGTTAAACTTAATCTAAACATAAAAACTAAACCTAATGACTAAAATTAGGCTAAACTTATAAGTTAAATTTAAACTAAACCTAAAAGTTTAACCTTAACCAATTATAAACTAGCCATGGGCAAATTTAAACAAAACCTAATGTTAATGTATTTTAAGATTGGTTCCAAGAATAAAAAGGTTCAATGGTGTCAACTTGGATTAATTTTATTTGTGTGATTCATTATGTGCAAAATCACAATATTTAAAATCATTCACAACTAGTCAATGATCATTACTATTTCAAATAATTAATTAAATTTTTATGGAAATACCTTTGAGGTTATTTAAATTAAATATATTAAAAAAAATTCCCCCCTAATGATGATCATGAACATATGTTTCCTAAATGCATACACACAAAAAATGACAAAAAAAATTCATGATGTTTTAAAAAAACTTTTCAACACGTCCAATATGTTTTATTATTTAATCAAACATGGTTTGAAATCAAACAACATGCCTTATCATGTTATCGTAAAGATCACTAACATGTGTTACACGATTAAGGATGTGACTATACGATTAAAATTTAATCATAATTACAAAAATGTCCAAATCATGAATGTCACCTTTTGGTGTAACACAAAAACTAGTTACCATATTATGCATTAGCAAGAATTTAAAACCAATTATGGATAGTTACATATATAGTTTCATTTTTATGCAAGATGATATTCCATTGTTTATAGTTGGAGCACAATCAAGGGTGTTTGAACCACTTGAAGAAAGAATGGAGGTTCACATGATAGTGAATAAAGTCATATTGAAAAAAGAAAAGGTCTAAATGTATTGACTTTTAATTTTTTTGATGTGCTTGAATATCTAGAATTTGTCCCCTACATGTGGTGATGGGAGAATGGGGACAATATGTTGGAATACATAATAAATTTTTAAAAAGGGTTTTGATTAACAAGAGAGCAATGCTAAAATAAAGCACACATGCCGAGTGATCAAGGACCTCCCAATCTCTTTCAAATTCAATCGGAATGGTGTATGGTTCAAGGCTAGGGCAGAAAGAGATGATGGGTTTTCTTGGGCAGTTTGGCACTTATAATGATGAATTCTTGAAGGGTTAAAGCTCACAAAGATATTGTCATGTGTGTGATTTAAAAGTGCTAGAGAGTGTATTACACCTTCATGGATAGATTGAAATTCCCTCCTCATGTTAGCAAGAAATGGAAGGCTCTCAAGGTAAACCAATGCCTTTTCAATACTAGACTACCTAAGTATTTCATGAGATTCAATGTAAACCAATGCCTTTTCAACACTAAACTACTTAAGTACCTCAGAGATTCAGGCTAATCTAGAATCTACTTAGAGAAGTCACAATTTGATTTATTTGGCTAAAAAGGAGCACTTTGATCTTTGACAATAACAAGTGGTTTGATGTGAAACTTAGGAAATGTATGTGGGAAGGATTGATTGACTTTGGTAGAACGAAATGGTCCAAAGTTCTTGCTGAGATTGTTAGGAGGCTATCCTTGAGAATTTTGATAACATATATGGTGCCTACATGACTCCTTGTATGTGTGAGATGACATGAAAATTAGGTGGTGGTAGATTCCTCACAACCTTAGTTTGATGCGGTAATTCCTGGGACATGGTTGAGTTTCCCCTATCTTTCCTGGTGTACTAAAGAAAAACCCTGTATATATACATATATATAAACAAGGATGGAAATCCATCCACAAAAAGTACAAGGCATGTCTGAGCAAATGTAAACTCACAAGAAGAAAACCAAAACAGTCAAAACAGTAGTAATGAAGTAGAAAACCTAATGCTAAAAGGGCATCCTCTGCCACATATCAGCTAGCAATGGAGATGGACTAGCTAGTATGTGTGGAAGAGATGAAGAACTGTGACTGGTTTTCTCTTTGCAATGGAGTTGTCCATGTGTTTCCCAAAAAAACCCAGAGAATGCCGGGCGACATGCCTACAGTGGGCAAGAGACCACTATTGACCTAGGATTCAATGTTCACTACCTATTTAGAGCTTTTACTCCCCCTGTAATTAAAAAAACATTTACTTTCTTTGTGGTCCCCCTCCATGAATCCATCATGGGCAGCATGGCCGACAAGGGAGCAAGCAGCGCCGTAGAAGCAATGACGGTATCCGTCACTGACAAAACAACTCCCGCCGCGTGGCATGGAATTATTGAAATTCACACGCGAGGGGACAGTAACAAAACTGATTCGAGAGAGTCCCTGCCCCTATAGGGGGCAGGGCGGGCCTAACAAAGCTCCCATTCACCCGATTGGCCACACGGCCATTGACAGCCAGTGGTGTAGGAGCCACCTCGGATGGTAGTGGCCGACAAGGGGATGATCAGGCTCCCGTAACTGTGTAAGTAGTTCGTATTCATTGCGGACACGTCCGCTGTTCCCTCCGCAGGGAAGCATTCAGCAGATGGCCAATGATTGTTTAAACATCTGTTTTTTTTTAGGCACCAGGTGGCAAGGCGACTCACGAATAATGGTTTTTTAGGAAATAACTAATTCATATTTTCAAAATGTCCTTTCCAGTTTCCACCAATGCAAACAAATACAGGGGAGACAATTGTATGGTAGAACCTACCCAAAGTTCAATTTTTTCATTTGTGATGGGCATCTTTGATTGGCCCATCACAAATCTTTTTTTAACCAAGCTTTGGTCAGTCCCAAAATAGAAATGTTGTAATCTCCTTCTCTGGGCTACATAGGTTACAAGAATAGAACTTAGGGCAAAGGATATAGGATAAAGGGAAGAGCTATTGAGAACATGTCAGGGAACTCATTGGGAACTTGATGGGAACCCCCCAAAAATTCAACACTCCCCACCCCAAGAAGAAAAATAACTTGGTCCCCCCATTTGCATGGGGATGGTATTGGGGGGGGGGGGGGGGGGGGGGTGGTATTTAACGTCTCGCATGAACCATGTGCATTCCCACATCTAAACCTAATAATATAACAGTAGCCCTAGTTATATGAGTAATAATGATGTCAATGTGTGCTCTGCCTAGCTAGAATAGTTTATATTATGCTTTGACCATGGATCTCACCTTTTCATTTTGTCCATTCTGTTTCTCGTCCTCTTTCTTTTCTTGCCATAAAGTTGGGCAGGTTTACAAAAAGAAACAATAAACCAAACCAAAGTATTTGAGGAATCTTTTCTTCCAGCAATACTTTTAGCCAAATAGAGTAACCAATGGCGGGTAAGGCTCCCCAATGAGGGAGTACGAGTGTACTTGAGGTATAACCAGCCTTCTGCTAGTCCTTTGACAGTCTCAATATCATGGCAGTTAAAATATACCTGCCATCAGTGTTTTTTTCTCCCATTTTTGCGAAGTAGCCTGTGGTGCCACATCTGAACTGCATGGTGCTCAACTGGTGAATATTTAGATTTGCTGGGAGTTTTTTCTGGCCCCACTCCCAAATTATTTATCTCCAAGTGGCTGCCACTTTATTGTGAAGGTGAAATTTCTGGCCCGTCTTTCACATTTAAAGAAGGAAAAATCTGGCTATGCTTCAAATTAAGTTAGAGTATTTTTTGGCTATTCCGTTGTTATATTTGAAGTGTTTTGGGCAATGAGTGAAAAGTTTTTGTCTAAATCTAGCAACTACTTCTCCTAAATAATAGAATGTAGGGCATATGAGTAAGTACAGGGAAGTGCATGTTGCACACACATTGCAAAGTAGAAACACCTTTTTTTTAAAGCACATCATATTAAGTTCTAGCAAACACAAGCACTTGTGGGAAAATTGAACCCATAGAACTAGCCATTCCAACACAAGTGACTTACAAAGTCACAAGTTAGTACCCAATTACAACAAGCAGAAACATAAACCCATGGCATTGCACTATGAGAAGAGGCTAGAAAATGCCAACACTATGGAAAAGAAGTTCTATGGCTCATAAAACAACCATTCAATTTGGCACCAATACATATCTCTACAAAAACTAACCCAACAAATGCAGAAGGCATATTGCCTAGCCATCATAACAATATCGATGGCAAGCTCTTTGCCATTGTTTGATATAATTTGCATATGGGAAATTTTACAATGTGTAGAATTGTTGTGCAAACATGCGCACAACAAGTGGTAGGTGGGAAATGAGCCTATCCAAAGCTTTGACTTCATAAAAGCCAAAGTAGAAAAACATCTCTCATCCTCCATGCTCCCAATTAGCTGCACCATGGCCAATTCAACTAATTTCACATACTTTAGGAAACTAAAGGAGAATATTTGAAATGTTATCACAAGGTGCCACATTTTGGTTAAAGGATTCAAGTCAAAAGGAGGTGCCATACACGTTGCTGCATTTGACTTCATTGTGAGCTTGAACATGCCTTGCTAATAATTAAAGTCATTAACATTAAGTAATTCACTGATTCCATCATATCTTGGTCATCCACCTTGTGGGTTTTGCCTAAGCAATACTACTTGCATGAAGGTGAAAAAAAATGGAAAAAATGGAAAAAGAATTTGAGGGCAAAAGGTTGAAAGGAGAAAAAATTGCAAGGCTTATCCTTGCATCGATTTTTCACTGATGACTTAACAACAATACATCTTTTGTTACCATAAAATGCACCATGGTCTGCAAATCCTAATGAATTGCCCAAACATGTTGGCCATTTAGTTCAAAGGCAAAATATAGAAATTCAAAAATTTGCATCAATAATCCAACGCATGTGGATATTCTCATGTTTCAAATCCAATCATGATTTGAAGGCCCAAAAACTATCAACAATTGGAAATTTGATCACAATACATATTATAAACATCACCTTTATAAACCTTGATGGTTGCACCAAATCAGACACAAACACATCTTTGGATCGTGCAAATTTAATTAAACCATGCACAAATTCTAGTGAGGGAAAAATGCAAGCAAATCCAAACATAAAGGTGTTCATAATTTGCAATCCTTATGTTTTCAATATACACCACCAAAGGTAGTCCTCATAATGTTCGAATAACAAATTAATGCGGTGGGCTATATAATGGACCCCTATAGAATGAGGGGCATAGGTGTCATGAATCTATTTTGTAACACCATTTTCCCCAAAGCAAATGAACTCCTGGGTAATCTGATTTATTGGAAACCCCCCACCAATTATCAACATTTCCATAATGACCTTGGTCAAATTATCATTACTTGAACCTTCAAACACTTTATCTAAAAGGATGAAAATTGGAATCCTTACACAATTATGCAGCACATACTAGTGGACAAACAACCAAAATTGGTTGTCAATTGTAAACATTTCATCACAACTTAAAGCAACATACCAAGCAACCCCCACTATTACCTTAGTTCCCTTCATCACTTCTTGATGCACGAATTTTACCATTGTCCAACTAAAGCTATCACTCCAAGTGTTTCTTGTTTTTTTAAGCATTGTCAAGAATTCATACATTGGCTTGATTGTTTCATATTCTTGCAGGGGACAACCTTGCTACAACAAAT
>Ga0209208_10003082_pt1 | contig 23980 bp, 15 predicted proteins | sample S1TSphfallax_3_FD_187694 | JGI IMG/M metagenome (GOLD analysis project Ga0209208, IMG submission 187694) | Host-associated microbial communities from peat moss isolated from Minnesota, USA - S1T2_Fd - Sphagnum fallax MG (SPAdes) (version 2) | ecosystem: Host-associated > Plants > Peat moss >...
GTCCCCAGGCATGGGACCCTAATTACCCCAAGCCACCCCCTCTGAAGGTACATTATGCAAAATTTTAAATTTTTTTGCAAAAATTATATTTTAAATATTTTTTGGGCACACGGTTCCTCATTTTGACGAAAAAAAGGCATCAGGTTCCTTGTTTTGATGAAACTCCTTTTTCCTCAAAATACTGAACCTTGCGTGCTTAATTTGAATTTCTCAAAATTGAGGAACCTTGCATGTAAGGTTAAGGTGCCATCCACACTGGTACCATAGTAAAAATCACAAAATCCATTTGAATTGTTTCTAAGTGTTACAAATATCCCATTTCCCCATTGTTTTAGGGAGGCTGTAGCACAAGTGCAACAATTTGTCAAAACCAAAACTGGAAAAGGCCTAGTAACATAATGAACCCGAGTGTTTCTTCTCCACATGCCATTGACCCTACTAGCCATCTAATCCATCTATCCAATAGTAACCACCAATTGCCTTACCTCCTTTCCCCTACCGACATGGGGAACACTTGCATTGCCTACATACTTATCTATTGTGATACTCACCCACTTTAGACGCCAGAATGTTTTGTGTTGTAAAATTAATTTATAGGTGTTAAACTATATGATTATGAGGGACAAGTGCACAAGACATCTATACATAATAGTTTTCATATGACCTTTTCCATGTCCTTTTTAGCCCTTTGATGAGGCACAAATGACAAGTCTGATTGGATTTACCTAACCGAACCATTCTTCAAAATCCATGTGCCCATTGAAAACCATTATGTTATGAAACATGTTCACTGGAAGGTGAAAGTACGATTGGGTGGTATCATTACAAATGTCATTCCTTTTTTCTTTTCTTTTTTGACTCATTACATTTTTTTAAATATAAGAAATATTTAGACAAAAGTTTGTGTAATTTTAAAAATATATTAATTAGGTTGTATAGATTTTGATACTTTAATAAATTATTTTTTTTTGATGTTTTTATCCAATGCATTCATAAAAAGTTTTAGGAATGTGACAATGTTTGTTTTCCTTGAACTTTTTGGTTAGGAGCACTTTTCAAACAAGGTTGTGGTTTTTTTTAATGATATAATTTTCTATGGTATGTAGATGGTATTTTATTTTATTTATTATATATAATTAAATTATGAATTTTCAAATTTTAGGAGTGTGATTCCTAGAAGGTCATGTCAATACGAAATACAAATTTACAATAGTTCTCACTTTTTTGATTCTAATGAAAAACTTGAGACCATATATTTTGACATGCAATGGATAAAAGAAAGAGCTTGTGAATATTATTCGATCAACTTTGATTTTTTAATCATTCCTTGAAATTCTTAATGAGTCCACTCAATCATACTTTCATCTTACATGCTAGTGTGCCCATTTTCCTGCCTCTTTGAAAATTTTAACTCACATTACCAAACTCACAAATATTTTTCATAGGCACCTCCCCAAACACAATATCATATAACCTAACACATTCAATATTAATACCAAAAGACCAAACAAAACTTTCCTAGTGTATATTTGGAAAATATGCTATAAAAATGGAATTTTTCCTTTGCAAAGTGGGTGCATATTTTAATTTTCAAAGGCCTACCATCACGTTCTTAATTATGTTTTGTCTTTTTCTTCATGGTGGTATGTGGTGGTCTTGGTCTTCTGATTGCCCTTTTGCAATGGTGGTCATGTCCTCTACTATGGGAATAGACCATGACGACGACTTCTTTCTTACTCCGACACATTCAAGACCGAGTTGCTATCACCATCATTACCTTCCCCCAACACGGTAAACCCTTTGTTCTTGTGGACATGGTATCCAAAGTTGGAGATTAATGTTTTAGTTGAGATATTTGTGGTGTAAGAAGGGAGTGCAAGTTTATCTAAAATTGGTCAATTGAGTGTTTTTTTAAAAATGTGCACAAGGACTCCAATTTCCAATCAATTGTTTATTGTTGTATGTGACCAAGGCCTTCAATCAGCAATGTGATCATTGTTGTTTGATGTCACCTTGGACCTCATTTACTAGACAAATAATTCCCCTAAACCCAACACAAAATGCCTTGCATACCCAAATAACCAAGTTCACTCATCACCTTGTCTTCAAACCCATTCCCAAACACTTAAAGCACCCAAAGATTAGTAAGCATCTCAGAAGTTTATGAACATAATATTTGAATGGCTAGAGGTCTTGTCATAGGCCCTACTTTGAACGTTTGTGAATGCATAGAAAGCACCATGTTCAGCCTTCATGTGAACTAATAAGGGGTTGTTTGATCACCTTCCAGTGTTCGACAATGGACAGCCTTACCCTAACCCACACAAAATCACTTCCAACGTGAGTGTACTAAACCATAGTTGACATGGCATGGGGAAGATTTTTTTTTTTTTTAATTTTTTTTTTTTGAAAAGTTAGAATTTGAATGCTTGGGGACCACCAAGGCTCAAAAATAAAACCAAATGTCAACTCAGCCAAACGAGTGAGAACTGAAAATCGTTTTTGGAATCTAGATAGGAGGAGCCCATCATCCATGGAACTCAGATAAGAAATTGAAATCGGTAGGGAGCATCTTGCCCACGCGGAATTAAACACGCTTGGAGCAAGCACCGTCCGAGTGCTGTGGCCAGTATGTCCAAAGTCAGCCTCCTTGGGATATCGGGCGTGTATGTTCGAGCATCCCCACCGTGTATGTTCGAGCATCCCCACCGGTGCTCTCTCTCTCAGTTTGTGACCCTTCAAAAATATTCTCACATCCAAGTTGAGTTGTTGACTTTTTGGCAACCCGCCCACATTTATTACACGCTTCTCTAACAGGTGCACAGCTTTGCTGCGCTTTTTACCAGCCTCGGCAAACTTAAGCAAATATGCAGGACACAAACCCTTTTACGGAGCCAAACCGGCATTTGTGCAGGGTCACATATTGAGCACCGGTGGGGATGCTCTCGCAATCCTCTGTTGAAAAGTCTGTGTAAGATTACAGCTTGGTACTGGCTCCTGGGTTGATGGATGCTGTTTGCCGATGTGCCAACTTCCTATTGCTTTATCTTGAGTCTTCTCCCATCTAATGACCTCTGGGCTTTCTACCCTATACATAATGCCCTCACAGCAACACCTTCCTCTGTGCGTAATAACCTTAGCGTGGGGCTTTTTCATTTTGTGAAATGGCCCTGCCCAGGGGGAGCCAGCAGGCGAGAGGACTGGCCATAAGGGCCCAACTCAGCTTCTACAAAATGTAGTATCAATATGTCTGCAGCAGTGCTTTTTTTGGAGCAAAAATTCACTTTTTTCAACCTAAATATTGGGCTGGTGAATCATAAAGGGGTTTTTTTTTTTAATAATTTTTTTTGCAAATATCTCATTAAAAAAAATCAGAGTCACAGTCATGCAAACAACGTGGATAGGGTTTTCGCCTCCACACCGAGGGGAAATTGTGAATCACACCATCTACCTTGTAGAATCACACAAATACACAAATCGTCAAATTGTTGCCCTAAAGTAAGGCCGTCGATTTCAAAACCCTAACTCCCTCTGTCAAACCCATTTTCGCTAAACTTAAACCCTCCCGAAACCCAATTTCGCTAAACCTAAGCCTTTGCAAAACCCGTTTTCATTTGTGTAGTGTATGTTCAAGCGCCGAACTTGGAAGTTAGGGATTCAAGCTCCTAAGTTTGTAAGCTACAACACTTGGCATTTGCCATTTGTTGCTTGTAGTGTTCATTGTTCTAATTTCTTGGTGCTCATTGTTGACTTGTGAATCATGAGTGAACCTCTAAGTGGCGCTTGTTGTTTAATGATTTAGAATTGTTGCAAGTTGTTGATTGCAACAATTGTTTTTATTAAGGTGAGGCGAGGCGATGGGGTCACGACTGGCAGCTCAATGTTCAAGCTTAAACCAATTAATCAATATTGAGGACTCCTAACCACTAAGCTAAGTTTTCAAGGCTTTAGTTTGATCATAACTAGGATTTATATGCTTTTTGGTTTTGGATTTCCAAACCTCTTGAGTTTGTACTTTAAAGTTTTGATCATTGTTGTTGTGTGTACACTACACCCAAACCTTTGGGCTTTGGGCTCTAAACTCTAGAGTTTTGACCAAGTGCTGTGTTAACTCTAGAGTTTTGACCAAGTGCTGTGTTTCGTCATTGTTGTGTGCCCACTACAAATTAGGCTCTAGACTTTGGAGTTTCAATTAATTGTTATGTTTCATCGTTGTTGTGTGCACACTATAGATTAAGCTTTGGACTCTAGACTTTCGACCGATGATTATTGTGTTTCATCATTGTTGTGTGCACATTACAAATTAGGCTTTGGACTCTAGAGTTTCGACCGATGATTGTTGCGTTTCATCGTTGTTGTGTGCACATTATAGATTAGGTTCTAGACTTTGAAGATTCGACTAATTTTTGTGTTTCATCGTTGTTGTGTGCACATTACAGATTAGGTTTTGGACTTTGGAATTTCGACTAACGATTGTTGTGTTTCATCATTGTTGTGCGCACACTACAAAGATGCGATTCATGAAGTTCATGGACATTGTTTGTGTGCACAATGTTGTGTGTGTTGTGTGTACTATAGTGCCAATTCTAGGGTATTGAAGTTCATCAACTTTGTTGTTTGCATTTGTGTACACAATGTTCATTGTTGTCCCAACTTTTGAGGTTCATATGTATTTTTTGTGTGTGTTTTGTAGTGCCAAATCTCGATCCATGAACTTCAACATTCAAGGTTGTTGCATCATGACTTGGTGTGCATTATGCCATGTCCATCTTTTGTGCATGTACATCTACTGAAACTCAAATTGTGCACATCAATTGGGAATCGAAATTTGTTGTCACTATCCATCCATTGTGCACATTAGGCAAGATTCAATGTGCAATGTGTAGTGTGAATTATTATTCCTTGTGCATGTAGAATTGTTGAAACCAATTTGACACAATGATTAATACGTGATGAATGTTAGTTATTAATTTTTCATTTTTCATTTTTCAACGTTAACAAAAAAAATTTGGTGTACAGATCAATAATGTGGGTTTCAATATATGGAAGCTCATACTGGAATACACAACAAAAGACTACTCCTTGGTGATGTTAACTAATCTTCAGTTTGTATTTCATTCATGCTATATGGAAGCTCATACTGGAATACACAACAAAAGACTACTCCTTGGTGATGTTAACTAATCTTCAGTTTGTATTTCATTCATGCTAACTTGTTCACCCACTTTTGAAAACATCAAGATTCAAGTGTTTACACTTTGCACATTGAAAGTTGTAGAATCCAGACACACATTAAGCCTTGCACTTGTTTAGAAATTAGTAATGAACAATACTAATATAAAAATTTTAGGGTTTGGCTTTTCCATGTTTTAATTCAAATTTCTTGTGTGAGGTTGCAAGTAGTGGGCACTGGGCATTAAGCACACAATGCAAACATTTTTTTGTTTAAAATGCACTCGAATTTCTTCTTTCAAATATACAAGGTAAACCTTTTCTAGTAAACCTCCTTATTTTTCATTTTTTAGTTTTGAATTGATTTTATTGTTTCAAATTTGAATAAGGTTGTTTGATTATGGTTTCAATCATGCTTCCATGATTGTAAGTTCCAACTAATTTTAAGTTTAAGTTTTTTTTTGGTGGTCAAATTCCAAAAGAAACATTTACACCTAATGAATTTTTTTCTTTTGATGTAATTGAATCCAATCACATGGGTGAACAAAGAAACCAACACCAAAACCCTAAATTGACAACTATTGCACCTCATAATTCTCCTAAAGTGTTTGAATGTTTTAAAAACCCTATTCCTATTGTTGTTGAAGATGTGCATGCTTTTAAACTTGAAAGAAAATAAATAAATTCTGATATTAATGTTAATCATAAGTTTTAGGATGTTTAAGCTCTAAAAATCCATGGGCAAAGCCCATTTTTTATGAAGTTGGGCTAGTTATTTCTATCAAGTGTTAAGTTTGTTCCAAAATTTGAACAAAAACAAGGTTTCGGTGGTCAAATGGGATTCCATTGATAAACATGCAAGTAAAAGGAAAGTTCCTGATGGTAAGTGGTTTCTAGATCCAAAATGTGGGCATGCAAAAAATCAAATTGTTTATGTTTTATTGTCAACAACAACTGTACTCTAACAACTTAATCTTGGTCATGTAGTGGAAGATAAGCAAAAACTTGTTCAATTTGCCATTATTTTCAGCCTCTTAAGTAAAGGTAAGTCAATGACAGATTATGAAGATTTTCAACCTTTGTTCAAGTTTTTAAAACTTTGATCTATCCCCAAAAAACATTGGTCTGATGGGGCTAGTTGGGAAATGGTTGAACACATAAACCATGAAGTGAAAAAAATGATTAAAGTTGTTGTTTAGAATGCAAAATTTATATCTCTTACTTGTGATGAGGTTACATACATGGATAATGCAAGTTGGTCAAATGTTTTATATCTCTTACTTGTGATGAGGTTACATACATGGATAATGCAAGTTGGGCAAATGTGCATAATTATGTTGTGCAAGATTGGTGTTAGATACCCTTGTTGTTGAATGTCCGACAAGTGTTCTTTAGATCTAGAATTGATAGTTTGACATTGTTGATTATGAATTCTTTGATGATAAGGCAGTTTGAAAGAAGAAAAGCTTGTTGCAAGGCTGAGTTGTTTTGGTGCTGATGGGGTTGACACCTTCCAAGGCCTTAGATCTAAAATTATAATTTAGATCCAACATCGATATGCTCCTTTTGTCACTAGTGTACATTTGTATGGCTCATTGGACAAACTTGGCATATGAACACTCTCAAACCTACCTATGGTTTCTCACATTGAAAATCTTTTGCAGTGTATATATGCTTATTTCAACCATAACCCCAAGAGACACTTGGAATTTGCCAATGGGTAGAAATCATGGAAATAAAGGGTAACAAAATATTGCGAAACATCAAAACTAAGTGGATTTCCATGTTCAATCTTGTCAAGCATGTGTTGTTTGAATATTGCACTCTTCTCATGAAGATGGCATTAGATGCACCCACAATAAGTTTTACCAAATCTAACTTGTGTTTGTTGATTAATGTTGAAATGTTGCTAGGGTTGAATGTTGTTATGCCATTGTTGGAGGTAATGCATTCTTTGATCAAATTTGCACAACTACAAGACATGTTTATGTGTGATTTTATTACAACAGTGAAAATTTGTGAAGGGGAAGTATATCGGATGTATTATGACATCCATTCTTCTTTCCAAGGTGATGTGTTTATGAATTTCCAACCCTTGATTGATTGTGTTCATGAAAGCATAATTTTTTGTTAAAATACTGATCTAAATACATGAATAGATCATTTGGCATTTGAATTTATTGGCCAAGATATTTGGGCCACATTTTTAGATCAAATGGGGGGCATTTGGTTTTGTTACAAGACCTATTTTTGCAAAATGGGTGGCATTTGTGAAAAGACAATGTCAATAAGTTGTTGGTTAGCTTATTATAGAATTGCAAGGTTGATTCTCGGCCCAAAACTTGATGGATGCATTTGGTATTGTGTATCCATAATATTGGCTACAACTAGAGCTGAAAACAAGGTTTGTTGCTCATTTGGCAATTTTCAAAAATGCCATTTACTAGCTTAAGAAATTCGGGCTTGATGAGTTATGAGTTCCAAGATTTTTTTTAGGGTAAGTGCATGGTATGGTGGACCAAAAATGATTGGAATATACTAATTTGAAAATCCATTTCCTTTGTTTTTTTTTTTAGCCCCAAAATGTTTTTTGTAGTTAGGTAGCAATAATGCATTAATTCTAAGTGATTTTTTTCCATTAAAACTTTTATTTTTGTAAAGCTCATTAATTAAAACATACTTGCAAAATTTCAAAATAAATCGTGTTATTTTTCAAGATGAAATGGACTCTTGAAAAATTGTGCATGTTTTTCACCAAATAAAAGTCCATAGATCGTAGAATTCATTAGATATGAATCAAACCATTTCTAGCTTGATTTCATTATTTCATTTAAAAATGAAAACCAATTCCCTAGATGTTTTTGAGGTCCATCATAGAACCAAACCAAAGTCCATTCATTTAATTGTTGCTAGCGTTACATACCTTGATTTTCAATTTCAAAATTCCATAGCTCCTATTTATATATTTTGCATACCAATCAATTTCATTGCATAAATATTGAAGTCTATAATTTCAAAATGAGTCCCATTTAACAATTCCATAGTGTACAAAATAATATAGTAATCAGAACCACATTTAAATGGTAGAAAAATGGATTGAATTACTCCAAAATTGGTCCACCCTACCATGCATCCACCCTTCAGCCACTGTTTTTGACCTACAATTTCACATTCTCCTATTGTATCCTGATTCCTTGGGTTTAACCCTTTTTCTTGTTTTATTTACAATCTAGTTAAATATTAGAATGTTTGGAAAGTTGGATGTTTAGTTTATAGCTTCACCTCTTTGTTGGCCCATCAAAGTTTTGACTTGGTAGGTCCTTTAACCTTGTGACTCATGAGTTGTTACAAAAATCAATCAAGTTTTTTTTAATGGTTCAATGGCTCATTGGTATCATGGTATGAATTTATGATATCATTGTATCGTGTGGTACAATGGTTGTAACTTGTGGGCCATGGTTAATGAATAATGGGCATTGGGCATATGACTATTAGTTTTGAGCTGGCTATTTTTTATGGTTATTACAACTTTAGTTTTCAGTTAAATCACGACAATTATAACTTGAGTATTGATGATGAAGACGACTGAATTGCCATTTGTTTCCATGATTCATGTTTTTTGGGACATGGAAATTCCCAAACTTTCAACCAACCCCCTTTTGGGCCTTTTGGAATTCGGATTTGTTTTTCACGATGAACTAACATTTTCTTTTGTGTAGGTTAGGCTATATTCTACAATGAACAAGGCCTTTAGGGGTTGAGTTTCAATTCCCCCACATAGCTTTGTTTTGACAAATTAAAAACTAAAAGTTGCATAAGATTTGATAAAAAATTAAAGTTTGTAGTTCTAGAACTTACATAGAAAATTCTCCTTTTTCAAATGAAGATTGACAAACTGATTTCCTTAATCACTAAAAAATTACACATTTCCTTGCCATGTAGTCAAATAATTCGACACTAAGTAATCCATGTGGCAATTACAACTCATAAAGAGACTACCATGTAGCCAATTTAACTATAAATAAAAAGATTGAAAAAACACATTAGTATGTAAATGTGTAATTTGAAGTTCACTGAATGAGTCTCCTATGGAAATCAATGTTGGTATGTCCACTCATGGCTACAGAACTCAAGGTTCAAGGCTACATAACTCAAGTTTGAGTAATGGACATGAAAAACAATGTTTTACAAAAACCAATGCTTACATAGGATGAACACTAATAAAGTTAACAATCTTGTTAATTGTATACCTCTATTTATTGGTCTTTTGAACATAAGAATGTCATTAATTAGTACCAGTGCTGGGTGAATATGAAAAATATTTTCGAATATTACCTAGGTATTTTTATCTAAACCTTTTAGATCATTGATTCTTGCTTATGTGATAACTGAAGGATGAAAACAAGTTCAAGGAAAAAATCTAAAATTTTGAAACCCATGTGAAATAAAACCTTTTTATTGGGGTTAGATTTTCAAGGTATACACAATGCCACATATTTTCACTAGTCTTACTTTTACAACTACTATAATTACTCTCAAACCTTATGCATTAAATGTTGAATTTCAACATTTCATATTGAAATTTCCTAACTTTGCAAATACCACTTAAAGGGGGGATAAGGGCGAAAGAGAAGGTGACTCTACAAATAACTTTATTTTGTGCATTTTTTGATAATTAACTCATTAGTAAATTAGTTAATTACTTACCCATTTAATCCCTAATTAATTAGTCAATGAGTTTTCAAAGGTCTTGGTCCCCACTTGCATACATATTCTATGCATTTTTTGATGGTTAACCAATCAATTAATTTGTTAATTGCCAATGTTGGACTCCTATATTGGTTGAGTTGAATTTGGGTATCAACCTAAATATCAACAATAGTATGTGGGGATTCCTACCAATTGGTTCCTAGGTTTTTAACTTTTGAAGATATTGCATTTGAGACCAAGTTGACACAATAGGAAGTAGTTGTTCCATTTTGAGATCCACTTGGTAGCTATCTTGCACTTAGTATGACCAATAATAATACTTGATTAATATGTCTCAAGGTTGATTCTCAAGTATCAATAGAAGTTTCATGTTGTATATTTAAGATTCCATATGCAAATGTAAGGTGTTTTTAAACATGGCGGGAAGTGAATGCACTACATTTAAGGAGGGTGATGTTTCAAAATTGGCAACATGGTGTGTATTTTGAACTTGGAAATGGAACTTTGATCAAGTATGTGCCTCTTTCCTAAAATTATTTAGCACATGAATGTTCAATACAAGCTTAAGTTAAGGCTCTTGAACTTGGATTCAAAATCATCAACTTGTTTTGAACTTCAACTTCAAAATTTAAACAATTTGAACTTTTTAATCCAAGCATCATGTTTATATAACTAGTTCGAAATTTGAACCAAATGTGAAATTTTGTGTTTGTGATTATCTTGGTTTGGTGGTTGGTGTCTAAAAGTTGTGGTGTTCACTTAATGAATTGGTGGAATTGGTGGTTTACTATATGTTAATGTTTGTGTCCTAAATTTTGGTTCTTGAGGGAAAAGAAGTTGGAAGGTTAGTGGATCAATTCCTTTTACATGGTCAAATTTCTTGCAAAGTCACAAAATGGTAAAAGCTACAAATGAACTTATGAATATTGATGATTTGCAAAATGTTGAAGGGGGTAAATGAAAGAAAAAAGCTTCCAAAGGACTTTATGTCATTTTGAAACTTGGGAAAATATTGTTTCTATTGAAGAGGAAGTTATTTTGAATCTAACAATTAATGTGGGCATTGTTTTAGTGATAGTGATCTTGAACAAATCATGTTGGGGCAAGCCAAACCACATGAATTATATCATTTACCACACCATAAAACAAAATCAAAATTCAAATTTGATCACCAAGTTTTGAAAAAGACTTGTCCCCTACAATCCTTAGCAAAAAATCACTTCCATGAATTTAACCTACAATCCTTAGCAAAAAATCACTTCCATGAATTTAAGAACATTAACAACATGCATTGGGCGATTGTTGTTAAGTATACAATGCATTGCAAGTAAGAAGTTGAATTTATGAATCTTAAACATGTGTGAAAAGAATAAGAAACACAAAGGAGTTACACCTTCTACCATCACCAATGTTTTTTAAAGCCAACAAACTTACAAAAATTTATATCTAACCCAAATATGCTTCATTGAAGACCTAGTGTTGTTTGGTGCAAAAGGGTATGAGGTTTTATTGATGTTGGAATGCACATGATTGCAACACTTGATCATGTAACAAAATGGTAAAGTTCATTTCCCTAGTTAAAAATAGCTTGTTAAAAAACATATCCTTTTCATGTTTGCTAAGGGTGAAAGCATGGTGAAGTGGTGTTTTTTTACATTTTGAAAAATTCAAATTTTACATTAGCTATTTTTTTCTTCAACCATAACTATTATAATTATGCTCTATGTTTTTACTTAAAATTATTGATAATCCACCTTATAAATATCACTAGACATGTGATTGCACTACTACAAAATGTGGGTGCAATTTATTAATCTCCATTCACTAAACCAGTGAATTCACTAGATCCCCTTTAGGTTGTGTTCACTATGATTAGTGAATTCATCGAAAATCTAGTGAAATCATTTGGTGTATAGAGACACCTTTTGTTGTAGTGTTGGTTCAAAAATACATGTGAAGGTTTGAATTTTTCAATGTGAAATGGATTATAAATGATAAAATTCATGACATTTTAAAATTTAGAATTTCTTGTATTGGAAAGTTTCTTGATGCATTTTTAAAAAATCCTCATTAGATGGTGGCCTTTTTTTGGCATTACTCACATTTTTTGAATCCACATCTTTCATTTTATATAAGTAACAAATGTAATGTCATAATTTCCAAAATCTATTATGAGTTTTTTTAACAATTCATCCATATTTTTTACTATGATTCCCACTAAAGTTTATTACAACATGGATCATATTAAAAATGAAATTATTAATGTTGAATATGGCTTTACATTTTAAGTTCTTTAACAATCCAAAAAATCTACAACCATGACAGTCCAAATAGTCCCTTTAATTGTGTTTTCACCCTTAAAATTGCATTGACCATTATGTCTTTCCTACTTTGGCATAATTTGAAACAACTAGTGGAACATTTGACTTGTGGATATCACATATAAGATTTGACACCTTTCCCCTAAACATAATTTTGAAAACTAGGATTAGGTCCCAAATGTCATGTTACAATTGGTTTGTTTAAGGCTCCAAACACATGGGCAAAGACCATGAAACTTTTTTTAACTCAATTTTAATTGGCAAGGAATTCCATTGCTTGTGTGAAAGACAAAAGTAAGAACTTGGCTACCTTGAATTATGCCTTATCAATGTTGTTTCCTATGACATGTTTTAGCCCATAATATGTTGGCATTCATGTTACCCCTATATTCAAGACCTTAAAATGTATGGTAAACTTAATTGGGAGGGACAAAACTTGCCTTATAATGGATGAATATGATTCAAAAAAATTCATTCCCATGTTGGTTGTGATGTTTAATTTCCTTAACTTGGTGATGCAAATAAATCTCCCCCACAACCACTTACAATAGATGAATCCTTGTTTAATGTTCCTACATCCACTAAAATAACCCATGAAGATTTGTTGAAATTTAAGTTGTCATTTTTTTGGCAAGTTGTTTTAAAAAATGACATGAAAAGATTTTTTTGCTTGGTGCCTTGTTCTTTAATGTTGGGTTCATAGAACAACAAATTCTCGAAATCCCAAATAATCAAATTGAGACCACATTTTTCCATTGTTGGTTTGTTGGCCACCTTGAGGCACATCATGTACTTAACTTCCAACAATTTAGTAATGGAAATCATATGAAGTTTATCTACTCATAGGTTTGTATCTTTTATACACATATATTGTGTGTTGAAAACACTTTTAACACATAGATATATAAAATTCAATTTGAAGTTTGTTCATTCTTAGGTTTGTATTTCATTCATTAACACATTTATTTGTGTCAAACATGTTATCAATGCATGATAATATATGCACAAAATGTATGAACCTATGAATAAATGAACTTCACATGATTTCAAATACTAAATCATTGGATATTAAGTTTGAAATGCATTTTCAATCAGGGCTTGATAACTTGAATGTTTTGATAATGATTTACAAAAATTTGCTTGATGATGCATGTGTAGATTATATTTTCATTAAAAAAGGTGTGACTAATTTTATTTTTTTGAAAATGCACTGCTTGTTCAACACTTGAAGGATCTTTAAAACTAAATGTATTTTACGGATAATAACACCATGGCCCATGCAATACTTCATGTTTGTATTTAGTTTTGTAGTAAAATTGATTTTTCTTTTGTTGTTTTAGTCTTTCTAAAACATTACTTTCTTGTATGTTGTTTGTGGATATATTCCAACATTAATCAAGTATGAATGGCACCTCGGTGTTCAAGTTTAGCACCTTAAACCTTGTTTTTCCCTTTTAATTGCAAGTTTGAACTTTTTAACACATATTGCAAGTTCAATTAGTAGAATCATAACAACATGCATGACCTGCATTTTGAGGCTTTAGTCTTCAAGCTTAGATTTTAGAACCACAACTTCTTCTAAGTTTAATGTAGCTTCAAGTTTAGTTCCCATGTTGATTCATTTAAAACATTGAAAGCACAAGGGTTTTGTTTGTGTTTGCATTTTTTTCAACATGTGTGTTTATGGATATGTAGATTTGAAGTTTGAGTTCCATAGTGTTCAATTTTGATCCTCCATGGGCTTGGTTTTTTAATTTCATGGTTTGTGTCAAATGCAAATGCAAAGTTCAAGTTTGAGATTCAACATGTTCAATTTTGTCCCTCCATGATCATGTGAATTTTTTTCAAGGTTTTGTGTTTGTGAGTTCAACAAAGGTTTTTAAAAAAAATTTATTTTTGTGGAAAAGGTAGAACTCAAGTCTAATTTTGATGTGTTCAATTTTAACCCTCTAAGGGCATTTTTTTTCTTAATATTTATGTTTGTGAAAGGTAGAACTTGAGTTTGGCTCCAAGGTGTTCAATTTTGGTACTTTCATTTTTTGTGTATTATTTTCATTCTTGGAATGTAGTTTAGTTAGGGGTTAGTAGGTGTTGAAGTTATATGTCTAGTAGTGTTTAGTAGAAAGGCCTTCAAATAATCACATTATTAGAGTTATTGTTAAGGACTACTATAATATTTTCGTGCTTGAAATTTCCTTGTCAATAGCTCATATTGACATGGGGTTTTTGCATATGAATAGACTTAGGTAGCTTACTAATGCAAGTCTTTTTTTGTTCAATTTATTAATTAATGGGACTATTTTCTAATCCGAGTGCTAAATAGTTTTGCTAGGGATTGTGATAGCATCTTACCAAAGACATAACACCATCGTAGTAACTTGGAATTGAATATTGTTTGTTTTTATAGGGTCCTACTTAAACTACTTAACTATCGTAAGGCATTTCCTTTGAAGATCTATATCTAATAGTTTCACATTTCTTTGTTTTCAGATCTAGTAGGCATGTAAACTATTGGAATATCTTGATACTTGAATTTTCTTTGCTAGTAGTAGAAAATTTAATGAAGTTTGTTGTGTTAGAATCTATATTAAGTAATTTAACTAATGTAACCTTTATTTTGATTATTTTTCTTACCTTGTAAAATCAGTTTGTTGTTTTTCACCTAGGTAGTTTTTCCTATAAGGTGCCTAAAAAGAACTAGTTTCCAAATTATAGGTTTCCAAATTGTTTATAATTAGTTTCAAGGTTACCCCCCTTTCTCCTTATTTTCATGCATGAAAGATGACATTCATTCAAAATAGTTTCAAACGTCTTTTAAATTTTTGATTTGACCTTTTAATAAAGTGCATCCATTAGGCAACAAAACATGATTTGGTTACACAAAAAAAGGCCCTAGATATTTTCACACCATAATTGTAAATTGAAAAATAATGATTTATTTCAAATTCAATTTTCCATTTTTCAGTTTGGGCCTAGATGAGCTTTCTTGCAATGTTGGTCTTTTGAACATATTGGCATAGTACTAATATTGATTTTATTAAAAAACATTCATACTAGGTTCATATTAGTCTTCTGCATTCTTTAGAAATTTCATATTAGTCCGGTCTTATTCTTGGGTTCAAGACTGATTTTTGGTTGAAATGAAAATAGGTATGTATCAATTTTGGTTGGTCATTGTTTTATTTTCCATAATAAGCTAAATAGATTTATGTTTAAATTTTTTTTTTGGACCACACAGGGTATCAATATTTATTTATATATAAAATTTGGCAGTTATCAATTTTCACTATCCAAACAATACTCATGGTTATCAATTCATTTGATTTTTTTTTATTGATAACCACATGTTACATGTGGAAGGTCAAAATTTTAAAACTCACCTTGAAAACCATCAATTATATTGCTTAAGTAGGGTAGGTTTTAAGATTGATTATTAATATATATATAATTTTTTTCAATCATAAACAAATTTAGGGTTTTAAGGTTAACAACCTATTTGGATGACATTCCAATCATCTAGGTAGGTTATTAAAATTTGAAAATAGTATAAATTGGTACAAAGGTTGACCTATTACCTCATGGTCTTACCAAGTTGGTATAGGAATGGAACAATGTCGTGAGGGTATTTGGTTAAATTTGGGGATTTATGTTTAGGTTTTTTGTGACTCCAGATTTGAGTCGCACCCTTTTGTTGGAATCAGCATGAGAACTAAATTATAAAACTCATTTTTTCCTAGATCCAAAACCAAAACCGAAATTATGAAAAAACATTCTTAAACATAGGTTCATTAGGTGAACAAGTTTATTTTTATTTAAATGTTAATAAGTAGGTTGAACTTTATAATTAAATACGAATTTTAATTACATATTGAAATTTATACCTACATGTACCCTATTTGAAATGAAGTAGACCTTTGCACCTATTCAATCTCTTGCATTGGGAACTAACATGCTACATATACAATGTAAGTACATTTTTTTCATTCATTCACAAAGATAGATAATGTGTGAACACCATTCAGGGTGACTTTGTAACTCCATGTTTCTAATGTCATCCTGTGATTTGAGGCATTTGCGTTGGGCAAGTGCTTATTTCAAGAACACCCCACTCCTCCAACATTACCCTACACAAAATGCATTTGGTATTCTATTGGTTGCTTATTAGTTTCCCATAATACATTCATCTCAATAGAAATTCACTTAGCAATAGTTTCCCCATTGGCAACTGGTTCATGTGAAAGTGGAGGGCATGTCTAATATGTTGGCAAATTTGTCATGTGCATTTGTAAAGAATTGATCCCATGCTTATCACCATGGAACCTAGCTTAGAGAGGTCTTATGTAGGGTGTAGGAGTACAAGGGATCCAATGCCTATAAGCAGAACTCTACAAACTAGCTTCCACCCAACTTGGAAATATTTCATGTTTAGGACCACACCATTTTTCAATTGGAATGTGGGAGGTGAAGAACCAGAGGTATAAACCTTACCCTAGTTCAAGACAACTCTCCAAGTGTGGCAAACTCGCAGAAAATATGAGTTGAATCCCAAAATTACATACCTGCAACTTAAGATTTGATTATTGCACAGCTTGAAGCTCTGCAAGTCTTCTTTCCATGATTTGGTTCTCAGCCACAACCATGTCCAGATCAGATTGCACACTAACTATATCTACAGGTGATTTCTCTAGCTCCTCTAACTTGGCCTGCAACTCAGCAATCTCTCTGCTCATTTTGTCCATTTCAAACACCCGATCCACGATGTCTGCAAAAGTCTCATGAATGATGCTCAGAAGTCTGTATGCTTGTCGACATACTGCATCTCGCTTTGCATCCCTGCCAAAAATTTACAAATTTATATGGACTGTTAATATCCTTCAAGATATGGAAGAGAGTACACACAACCCATCCAAAAGAGATTTGCTGGTGAGAAGAGCTGTAACTCTGACCTATCCCACCATGGAAAGAGAAGGCACTACTACAGGTGCAACATCTAGACCCTTGATGTCTTACTGAATTGTTGAGAGGGGAGAGTGATGACTCGCAACAGGCAACAAAATCAGTCACTTAAGATACATAATGCCACATTTCCAGGCTCCATCCATCCAGAAACAACAGATTTCCAATTTCTATCAAGATTCAAAGAACTACATGGGAGCTTCTTTTTTGGCACAGAATACAGACAGGGAATAAATCACTGTACTTCTAACTCTGCTAGCACATGTTCCTACACAGGTGGAGGAGAGAGGAAGGGACCTGAAAACAAGCTCATCAACAAGTGCATGCACTCGGCGAAGACGATCATGAGCTGAGTTGTTCTCCCGTTGCAAATTGCGAGTGTCTTGAATTATACGTGTGATATCATTTGCCTGTTTCTGACTATTTCGTACAAGCTCAGAAATGCGATGCACATAAGATGAGCGCTTTGGTGCACTTCCAGCCTTTTCTACTTCAGCTTTCAAAGACCATAACTCCTCCTCCCTGCATTTCATTTTGAATTCTTAGATCATGCCCACAGCAATATCATAAACATTGGCAAGCATATCCACAGCAACCATTAGCATGCCTCTCTGAACTCCCCAGCAACCAGCTTCTTTATTGGGATTTAGGCATTGATGAGATCTTTGCTGCCACCAAGAGAATAAGATGACTACTGTTTTCCAATTAGCCTGAGTTGCACAGCTGATGACATGAAGCAAACAGAGTCAGCTGGGCAACCCACTGGCTGGATCAACTGCCAGCTCACTACCAAATGATCTCATTGAAGTGAATCTGTGACATGAATTGCCACCAAATACCACAATTTGACTTATCACGCCAGCTTACAACAAGAAGGAAAGACATTAAGGCGATGCTTTTGCTGATTACCGGGCTCGAAGTGTACTACTCAATTGCTTTAGTTTATGACGCATTTCTTTCATTTGCTTCAGCTTCTCCTGCAGCTCCCCTTTGCCAACCAATGCACTTTTCTCCAGTTCAGTTTTTTTTTCTTCCAAAGGCACTTTGACAGTCTCCCTGCCACAAACCAGCCACAACCTTCATTGTTCATATTCTGGACACACAATGTGCCAATAGTGAGCACTGCACATCAAGTTTTTCTTTGTGGCACTCAGAATGAACCTGGGTACAATTTCACAAACGCTCAAGGCTGGCCTTGCAAAGAGCTTTTGCACTAAACTGGATCCAGTTATATTGGTGGTTTTAGAAGGTCATAACCTGCCATTTACTGACCACAGATTTCTTTCTAGACTCCACACACAAAGATCAAAGGCACATTTGAGCTGCAGTGGATAAGATCATCTTTAGGAACTAAGCGTCTAATTGCTTCCCCATCTACAATATGAAGACCACAGTGCTTGTGATAAAGAACAAGTTACATCTTATTAGCAAAAGCTGGTTAACATATATGTTAGCTGCATGGAATTCACTTCAACTTGATGTTGGATCATCCAAATGAAGATGCATCACGTACCATTCAGCTTGAAGAATGGTCAGGTGATCTTCACTGGCACTCAATTGTGCCCTAAGCTCCTGGAGAACAGAGGAAGGGGAGCTGGAAGGCTCTAGGGCAAGACTCACAGCCTTCTGCAGCAACTTTTTCTCCTTCTCAGCTTTCTGAACCCTCTCTGTTCCTGCTTCAATTCGTTGCCTTAGTGCCAAACAATGTTGCTCTATCTGGCTAGCCTCCACCTCCATCTACACAGAGGTACAATATGTTGGACAAATATTTCAAGAAATGAAAACCTTGGTGTGTGCTAACAAGTGCAGATACCCAGTATGCTCAAAGCACTGCCAGCTCTTGTACACAATGAGCAAAAATGAATTAAGTACAGAATTCAGCAATTCCATGAAGCTTTTGTTGGAAAACCTGTGTTCCTGCTGTACATACAAGTCTAACAATGGAAAAAGATGTCAAACTATCCACCTTGTCAGCTTGCTCAACCAGTTGAAGCAGCTTTTCTTGTAGTTGTATATTGATGTGCCTCTGCTCAGAAGCTTGATCTTGTCCCTCATTGATCAGTCTCTCTTGTGCCTCCTCTAGCTCTTGGTCTTGCCTGAACAAATGCCCCCTTTCTAAAACACTAGTTGATGTCACATTGTCAGCATCTCCAGAGCCTCTGTCTGACAATAGAACACCATGACTGATCACTTTTGTCTCTCCTCTCTTCTCCGTCCCCTCCACCTGCTTCAGAAGTTGGGCAAGTTGTGCATCTGCCAAGCCTGCACTTCGTACTGCATTCTTTGCATTGAGCTCAAGGATGGATGGCAGGAGCCATTCCCTAGGCTTTGCTTGCAAGGTAACCAGTGTTGGTTTCTTCACTAGGTTACCCACAACATTCTTCCCAGTGGAAAGTCGCAGGGCCGAAGTTCTGAAAGGCAAACCTGCATTTGCAACTTCATCATACCCTTCTGCTGTGTGTCTGGATGCATGCCAGAGCACCAAAGCCTGCTGTACAGTTGCACTGAGTTTGTCAAGCTTTGGAGCCTGAGCTTCTGCTCGTCCCTTCCGGGTCCTTGGAGTTGGAGCTGATGAAGTCTTGGAGAGTTGATCAAGGAGAAATCGTAGAAGTCGATGTGTGTCAGTGTGTGATGGATACAAAAACTGCAACATCATCATCATCCCTTGTCAAATTCTCTTGCAATGTATTCCCGTCCTCAAAAACCAGTTCTGACAGGTAAGACTTTGCTTACCGATGCACTCTGTCATCAGGATTCTAGAATTTAGGGTTCCACAAACAGCGAGCACAGCATAGAATTGAATCAGGGTCACCATTCTTCTCCTGCATTCCTCAAGAGCGGAAATCCCATAGAATATAATCTGTGTCCAGAGTCCAGAAGTGCTCAAATCTCCATGGAATGCGGCCGATGGAATCCCCCAGAACCTATCCATATTTCTGTAATCCCGAATTCGGGAAGCAGCTATTGTTGCTGCAGACGCTAGACAGGCTTGCGTCCCCGCCATCGACACCAAGACAATTGGAAAAAATTCCAGCTTACTATTTGCAATCAGTAGTTACAGATCCCGATCTTCAGGGAAAAACAAAAAAAGAACCAGAGACAGAAACACAGACAGAGAGAGACAAAGAGAGACAGAGAGAGAGAGAGAGTGCATGAAACGGGACCTGATGGAAACTGAGGTCAGCCTGGTAGCCCAGTTGCTTGATAGCCGCTGCCAGATCAGTACAGAAACGAAACCGCTCCGCCGTACCTTGAGGCACCTCAAAAACAGCAGCAACAGCAGAAGAAGAAGAAGAAGAAGAAGAAGAAACTCCACGCGACAACAACAACGCCACTGCCTGCGAACAGATACTGACCAAAGCTTTAGATCCCAATTCTTGGCCATTAGAGTTCTTTACCTCCGCAGGTACCTCCACACCCGCCTGCTCCAAGGCTACCAACACTATTTGTTGCGCATCGTCCATTCCCTCGCTCTTGATCTTCACTCCCCTCTCGATCTCCAATCCCCTCTTCTCCCTCTTCTTGTACTTCCCCGTCTTCGTCCTTCCTCTTCGTCGCCTTCGTCGTCTTCCTCTCTTCCTCTTCGTCACCTTCGTCGTCTTCGTCGTCGTCTTTGCAACCTTTGTCGTCTTCGTCACCGTCGTTGTCTGTGTTGTTATCGTGTGGCGTTTTGCTGGCTATGTGCAGTTTTGTGCCCCAAAAGTGGTGTGAGTTGTAAGAAAAGGAGTGAGTATTCAACATTCCAACATGGAATGTGTTGCATAATAATGTGCTTTTAAGGCGTATCTTTTTAAATCAAAATTAGTACATAGAATTCAGCCATTCGCACCAATTTGTGCAGATTCTGATAAGATACACAACAAGTGTGAGTTTTTAATGTGCTAAATGCACAAAATGATATAGGTAGGAGAATTTGAAATTCACACCTTTTTTGGTTAAATTCACACCCTTTCGTCACGCATTCGATTATATGCAGATTAAATTTGAGTGTGTCTGCCCCACCCCCCTGATGTCTAGATGAAAAGTTACTAATAAAATTATGATATATTTGGAAAAAATTGTATAATATAAATTCCAAATTTTGGAATTTTCCTATAAGGTAATGCAATCATGAATTTCTTATTATGCAAGGAATGCAATGTGTGTTAATCATCTGCTGAAGGGCTGTCCTCAACTTCAACTCACCCCTTGCACTGATGCCATGAATGAAGACCACCTGCTGAGGGTCGTCGGACAATGGAAATAAATTAGGGTTTAGGGTTTAGGGTTAGGGTTTAGGGGTTACAAAGCCCAAAGCATGTGCTTCTGTCATCAGATAACTGCCCTTTGGCCATCAGTGTTCTATGATCTTCTTCCAGACTTGCCTTTTTCCAAAGCATGAAAGGTTTTTTTTTTTTTTTTTTTTTTTTTTTTTGGGTTTTTTTTTTTTTTCACCTTAAATCCAATGGTTTGGATTTTATATTAGGTTAATATTGATAGTTTACCCATGAAATTTTTTTAACCTTTGGTTTTTAGTTGTTGATTTTCACAAAAGGAATAACCAACATTTTGGGTATCAATAAAAATATCATAAGGGTGTATTCATGATTGGGGTACCAAAAAGGAATGACCTATATTTAAAGGATTGCAAGGATAATTTTGGATTTTTTTATATATCTTACATTATTATAATTGTAGTGGATTATTGTATGCCAATAGATAAATTGATGTTTTTTTTACATTAATAAAATAATTTAAAAATAATTTGGATATTGTGTAAATGTCATTTTGAGTCTTGTAAACTAACTATATCAAATGTTTAAATTGCATTTTTTCTTAAGAATAAAAAAGAATGCATAAAGTCATACAATTGATTTCAAACTTTTTGTACAAAAAAAAATGCCCCTTTCTATGAGATTACATGTTTATTGGATGAACTTGATGAAAAACCAAATCATTAAATTTTTTCAAAATCTTGAATTTTTCAAAATCTTGAAGTTTTTTACGAAAGGGCTACAAGGCAAAGGATTCATTTAAACCATTTGACAAAAAATAATGTTCAATGGGTTCAAAATGTTTAGTTTTAAATTTAGGTCATATGTGCAGGAAATAATCTTGCCAAAAAACATGTTTGGTTATCCATCAAAACTCATTTTGGGATTTTTTGCATTTCTAACTATAAATTAAAATATTGATACACAATTATGTGTGAATGTGAAAATTCACCACCATCACATAAATTATCTTAAATTGGACCATTCAATTTTTTTCACTTAAAGTTGTTTCAAATGAATGTTAGTTGTAAAAAATGGCCCCACAAAAGTTTTGCAATCCTTTTTCCTGTTTTTTGGAACCCCAACTGTGAATACGCCCATAAATGTGATATCCATTAATGTTCAAACTTTAATACCCAAATGATATTTGATACAATTTAAGATAACCACCCAACATTGGATTAAACATGGCACCCAATATCATATGTCATACAACATATGTGTGTATATATTGTATGTCAAATTCATGGTACTATATATGCCCAAGTTTTCACTTTGATTGTCACTCCATTTTCCTAGTTAATTTTTGACAATTAATTCATTTAAAATTTAAACCTTAATTTAGTAATTAATTAGGTTTCAAAATTATTTGCAAATATTTATAGCATCCCCACACCTACCACTTGCTTAGATATTCCATTCAATTTTTTAATTAATCAAATATTTAAAATTTTACTTAATTGGGGCATTGCTATGCAATAACAAGGATGATGAATTAATTAAAAAATGAATTGATTTTATATAAAGTAAATTCCATTTGAATGAAAACATTGAATGACATTCATTGCATGCATCTTGAATTGAATGCTAATTTAATTTAATTCAATTGTAATTCAATTCAATTCAACAATTGGATTAAAATTCAATTGAATAGAATTGAAATCAAAATTGATGAAAAGGATATTAAAAATCTTCTCATGAATATGGTCCAAAAAACACCTTTCCATGTTTTTAAACTTGGGAATGGGTTTAACATGTATTCCATTTGGAATTCTTTGAATGACAACTATGAATACGAAACATAAAGTTGTCCTACTTGTCCTACCTAAACAACTATGAAACTTAAATATTGTCACTGGAATTAATTAAATAGGTTTTCGAATTGTTTGTAATTGGTTAGAACCAATGTTTTTCCTTTTTTTTAAAAACCTTTGATTTTGATCACAACACATTTTGAGTTTTGCGAAATTTGCCTTTATGACTATGCATTAATTAGAAAGGACATTGAGTTGCTATGATTATTGAGTTGTTAAACTGATGTTGTTTCACCTATTTAGGCACAAAAGACGAATAGTTGCAAAGTTTAGCTTTTTAAAATCAAATATGATTCTTTAATTTTATTATAATATGGAAATTTCATGTCATCATTGACCTTGGTGTGATCTGTAAAGTGTATGCCATGTCAACCTAGTCGTTTTACTCAACTAAGAGTTACAAAAAATGTTTTAATAGATGGATGACATGTGTCAAAAAACTATAAACACATGTTCAACTATGAGTCATCACACATGACCAAAAGTCAACTTAGCCTAGCTTAAGTAGTTAGCCTAACCAAAAGTCAACCTAGCTTAATTTAACTAGTTTGGGCTACTTAATTTAGGTTAGGTAGTTTAGGTTAAAAATAAACCTCTACCTCTTAGCCAAGGTAGCCTAGAGTAGGCTACTTAACCTAGGTTAAATGGCCTAGGTATCATAAGTTGCAAGAACAAGGACTTGAACCCCTCTTTGCCATTTTGGGGTTCAAGTCCTCATCTATTGCACTACCACATTTTTAAAAACTAAGTCTAT
>Ga0209208_10003083_pt1 | contig 23977 bp, 16 predicted proteins | sample S1TSphfallax_3_FD_187694 | JGI IMG/M metagenome (GOLD analysis project Ga0209208, IMG submission 187694) | Host-associated microbial communities from peat moss isolated from Minnesota, USA - S1T2_Fd - Sphagnum fallax MG (SPAdes) (version 2) | ecosystem: Host-associated > Plants > Peat moss >...
AAAAATAATATAAATTTTTTTAAAAAATAAAATAAAAAATATATATATATATATATTGAAAAATATTCTTGGAATAGTTTTCAAATCATTAAAAGTATTTAAGATGTTCATTATACTATGTATTAATGTTTACATTAAAATTGCCAAAATAAAGAGGTAAATAGGTATTACAATTTGCTAGAAATAGCTAGGTATGAGTCATTTTACACTACGAACACAATAATTACAAAATTTTAAATTATTTTTAGGTTTTTTTTATTAAATTGATTTCAAAATTTCAAGATATGTATATCAATGTATTGAAAATATTGTTGTATAAAAACAACTCCATTTATAATTTTCTTTTTTTTTAATGGTAGATTCACAAAATGAAGCTGTGGTTTTAATTACTTGGGTACATGTTTACAAAATTGCACCCAAAGTAAGGAAGATTTGAAATCACCGCATCAAATGCTTTAATGTCAAGTATTTGCAAGCTAGGATGGATCAATTTTGAATCCATAATAGGATTTTGATAATGTATTTTTTATAAGCCAAAAATGTAAATTTGTATATTTGCAAAAATAATCATCTTTTCCAAAAACCACATTAACATTTGAAAAATGTACATATCATATGCTATAATCTTTGTGAATTTTTTTTTCTTGATTCTACAAAATCATGGTATGAAGGTTTTTTCCAATTTCATTGATTTTACATGGAACATTAAAAATTCACAGAACTTTCATGTGATGTTGAAATGATTTGGAGGATGTCATTTTGAATTGCAAACCAAGGTTCAAAATTTTGAAAATTCCATGCATGTTATTTCATTACAAACCTTGATCATTGCAAATCCATTTCTAACTATAAGGATCGTTACCATGCAATTGGTTTTTGGTAAAAGTCACATTTTCGATGTAAAACCTTTGGTTTCAAATGATTCCATTTTTGTATAACATTATATAAGAATTATATGATTGGATCCCTTTTAAAATTTTAATAGAAAAATCACAAGAAATGCATTGTAATCCATAGGAGTGCCAAAAAATGACACCATGACGTCCAAAAATGGACACTTTACTTTGCAAACACCTTGGCATCTATTGAAGGATAAATGAATAATTATTAATTAATCAATGTAAGTATTAGAAGCTCTCATTTATGAAATTTAAACTATATATTAGTATAGTAATTAAATTAGTTTAGTTTTAGAATCATTTAATAGGACTAAACATACCATTTCAAGATGTTCCTCGTTCAAGAAAGACATTATAACTTTTGAGGTCCATTTTTTTCACAAATCAAGGCAACCACATTGTGTTCAATGAATGTGTTTCACTTCATATCAATAGTGATTAGCCACATGTAGGAAAGTAATTTATCTTAGAACACAACAACCATGTAAGTATCAATAGCCTTGATTTGTAATCAATTTGCCAAATGCAATTTTTTTGGTAATATTCTTTCACTCATTCATTATCTTTTTACTTCACATTCTATAGCTTCATCTAAACTTGTTCATTCATTATCTTTTTATTTCACGTTCTATAGCTTCATCTAAACTTGTTCATTTTTGTAACTCCTTTTAGTAATGTTTATTAAATGTTTGTTGTATGTTAGCAAAAATATAATTAAAATGATTTTTCACCAAATTTATTCCTCACTCAAATATGGTGTTTCTGAATGTTCTTAAAAATATATTAACAATGTGGCAATCATTAGTTTCCTCACTAGCAATAATGATGCATTTGAAAATTTCAATATGAACATCATTATTTGTATTTCTTTGGTACAATGGGTATATTGATAATTTTCTTGTCTTTCTTTCACCCATATATGTAAACTAGTTTGAACCCCATGCCTAATGCACATGTGTGTGTGTATTTGATGTTACATATTACAAAATTACAACTACAAACTAGTGAAAACATTAATATTGTTATTGAATTTAATCCTTATGTGCCAAATTTTTCAAAATAAAAAACTCAAGCACCCAATAGGAATCTTCAAATTATATTAATTATTCCACACATTACTATTGAACCTAAAAAGGTAGTACCATAGTTTCATTGTTTAAATAGGTAGGGTAGTCAAGGTGCATTTACACATGGTGTTAGGGACTCTAGTGTTGAATCCCCTAACATCATGCTAGTCATTTAGGACTAAATTTATTTACCATGAAGATTTTATGTTAAGCTAACATTCACTTAGCATTATGCTATCACCCATTTGACATTGGGTGCCACCTAGGATTCCACCTAGATTTTCATTTAAAACTAACTTATTATTTAAGTGTGAGTGCACCATCAATGATTTTGCAAAGTCCAATTTTTAAAGTTCATTAGTGGGAAGGGGGGAGAAATTAAACAATGCACACTGGATGTGCTAAATACTTTTAGGTGGTTACCTTTGGGCATGCTTTCAAGCATTTATTTTACATGAAGGGTAAACATAGTTTGGGTCACCACTATTAAATGCCTTGGCAACAATAGCCATGGCAACTACTGTCACTTGCCCCCATAGCCAAGGTAACCTCCACAACCAACACCTATGGGACCTTTTTTAAAAAGTTTTTTAAAAAAAAAATTTCACATGGGAGGTGAAACAAAGGGTGGTCTTGGAGGTGAATTTTTTTCTTTTGAAAAAAAAATGGACCCATGGGTGTTGTGGAAGGTTGCCTTGGCTATTGGTGTCGGGATGGTAGTTGCAATGGCTATTTTTGCCAACACTTTTAATAGTGACAATTTTCAAGTTTTCTAGGTGCACATCAGGATGTATTTGGCCCTTTTGGTTTGATATTGATATCATACCCCCCTAGGGTCGGGCATGCCTTTTTTAAACAATGACACATGCATAGAGGGTGGGGGGTATTTATTTATGCCAGGGTTTTTTTTTCTATATGATGCCATCCATGGATGGATGACGAGACAGATGGATGGATGGATGGATAGAAAGCTTCATTTCGTCCATGACGTCCTTTAATATATGTAATGGTTGAGTTGATGGTGCATGATACCATGGTGAAAAATATGGATTCCATCTTGGATATGGTTATTTAGATGCACCATTCATAGGGTTATTGGGTTCAAACATTGGTATTGATCCAACAATATTTTGATATGTAGTGAAGGACTATTTGGCAAACCTTCTATAGGGCTTCTTTCAATTATTGCCTCTTTTGTCACATTTTTTAAGCATTGCCAAAACATTTTTAACAAGCAACGATTTCGAGGTTATTAATGAACGATTAGCTCCTTGAGATATAATTTGCATTTGTGTTATTATTTGCAATGTTGGTAAAATCAACATAATATTAAAAATTTACATGAACAAAGGATACGATATTTAGTACCACAATGGTTGAATTGGTATTGATATAGATCTTGTTGTAATCATTGATAATGTAGAGGTTTGCATATGATAATGTGATGGGGTAGATTAGGTAGTACATGCAATAGTTGGCATGTGTAGCTCATCTATTTGGTACACCAATGGTATATTTTTCTTCAACAAAAGTAATCAATTATGTACGCCATCAAGAATGTTACTTATGGGTTGCACATATCAAGTAATAAAGTGTAATCCAATCCCTTGGAATGGCAATCAAATTTCATCTTGTTGTCATATGAAAAAATTCTTCAAACAACAACCATAAAAAATGTTCATCAATCCATAAACAACCACTAAACATGTGCCTTCCTTCTTAGTAATATCAACAATTGTTCAAACTAGATTTGGCCACTGAACACCATTTAAAGTTGCATTTTTTTTTTTTGTGTAATTGACTTTTGTAAACAATTGATTGTGTTTTAGCCAATTCTAATTTTGCATCATGAATATAGCTAGATGATCTTGACAATCTTTGATAAGTTTGAATAGTCTTTACAATTCATTCATCAAAGAACAAAATCTTGGTTAGTTTTTGGTTGAATAGGTGATGTTTTCCAAATGTTCAAATCTCAACTGCTAATGCATGGATGTTAAGGATCACTTGGAATTATGAATTGAAATTTAGTTTGGATTTTGAATTCTTAGATAAATTTGAAATCACACATTCTTGAATCTTTGAATCACAACTTTTGAATGACTATATTGAATACTCACACATATTAATATCATTGAATATTTAGTTGCTCATGTATTAATGTTAGATGAACAAACCATTTGTCTTTCGACATGACTCCTTCCATGGGGTTGCCGATTGTGAATGCTCTTACATTGAGAATACTTATTTTTCTATTCTAAACTACTTCATCTTCCTTGGAACTTAATCACAATAAAAAATAATTCAAAAAATTAAAGATATGAATATGACCAATATATGATTAGTAAATATTAACTAGTATGAATATGACTAGTATATAATCAATAATTTATTTACAAGCAGACAAAAATAATATTTTAATATTGATTAATAATTCCCTTTACATACTCCTTGGGAGTAGGGGTTGTGCTAAGGAGGTTTAACACATGCCAATTAAGTTTGGCCGTTTGAATTCACACATGGCGGTTACACTTCATTGGATGAAACTAAAATATAGATTTGTATTTCTTGGATGAACTTTATTTCATCTTGAGTTTTCATGAGTTTCATGTATATGGAATTCCAACCCATTAATTATTAAGATGGCTTCAAATCCACATCACTCACAAAAGTGGAGTTAAAATTTTTTTTTTTAAAAAAAACATGAAATGTGAAGTTAAAAACCATTTACAATAAAAAGTATGTATCTTAAGGCAAAAGAAAAAATATGGAAACTCAAATATATATATATATATTTCACCATGCAAAAATATAATGTTAAAAAAAGCCTTGACAAAAAAGAAACCAAAAAAATCCTTCAAGATATTATTATAACTCTATAATAACTAATCTCAAGTTTCAAACACAAAGCCAAAATATCATCTTTCAAAAATCCTCATATAAAAAATACCTAGACCTATTATTATTATTATTACTACCTAGTAGGGGCCTATAAAAATCCCTTAAGCTACTATACTCTATAATGAATCTAAAACACAACAATAGCCTTAAGGGCCTTCTTGGTAGGCAAGATCAGTAGAGGAGTTGCTTGCTGGGTTTTAGGGTTTAGGGTTTAGGGTGGAGATGCTGCTCTCAGGTAAATTTGCAGCTCCAACTGGTGACGCCAATTGCTGCTAGTGTGCTTTGCCATGTACATCAATCAAGCTGGTGTATACTAATTCCCTCTTCAATAGTTTCTGATGGAAGCTTTTCTCAACTGCATTTTGTGTCGCTGTTCTTGCTTGCGTTTTGGGCTTGGCCTTTGCATTCGGTGTCAGGCCGTCATGGTTTTCCTTTTAGCATCTATGTCTTTTTCTTCTTGCTTAGTTTTTTTTGCTCGTAGTCTTTTGGGTGCCCATAGTTTTGCTCTTTGAAGATTTTTAGTCGACTCGCGGCGGCCAGGGTGAACCAGCACCTCCTCCAACTTGGGTGCTGGTTCACCCCCAAGGCGTCGGCTTCTCGCAATCCGTCCGGATATGGCTTTTATACCCTTGTGCCTTTTTTGGAAGCTTCAGGTTCCTTCTGGGGTCAGTTTCTTTTTCCCAGACCCCTTGATGTTCTCCCACCTCTCTTACCTAAGACCTGCCAAACAGCGCCGGGCCCACAGAAAAAAATCTACTCAAGTAGCTGTGCTCTTTTGGATCACCGTGTGGAGTTTATTCACAAGCGTCGAAGGAACACGCCCACTTCATATATCTTGCACAAATCTTTGATTTACCATTCATGGGAGATTTGCACGTGTTGTTATCGCTGAAGCAGCAAAAAAGCATTTCAGCATCGTGATTTGAATATAGACAAAATTGTGTAACAGGATTCGCAGTTGCAATCATTGGACGAAAGATGAGTTCAAACTACACGCCTGACCGGCATTCCAGTGCACAGCCCTTCGGGTCTGCTTCTTCCAGTAGTTGTCCTTACTCTAGCTATGAACCCTCAGCGCCTCCAGAAAGTGGAAACCCTAATTTGTACCCTAGCAAGAACGAGCAGGTAGGAGGAGGAGGAGGAGCAGCAGCAGCAAGCTACGTGTGGAATAATCCACATCTATCCAGCACTGGATACTGTGGGCAACAGGTCCCTCAAACAACTGGTTTCTCCGGACCTCAATCTGGAAACCCTTATGTGCAGCCTATACCGACTGCTTCCCGTGGTGGTGCAGGTATATATGTTGCTTGAATTTATTTATTGTGGGTGAGAGTTCATGTGGGAGGATTTTGGTGATGGCTCGCACCAATTCTGAGGGTTCTTTGTTGGAAACATTTCTGGTCCACTGGTGGGGATTAAACTGAAAGTGTTGAATATGTGAGTTCCTGAAGTGCCAGAATTTTAGTTGCAAAAGATCATGGAAATAGAGACTTAGATTTGAGAATTTTTTTCTCTGTGGGTCAGAGACCAAACATTTGGGTATGTTTGGCCTGATGTTATTATGACGAAATAAAATGTACATCAAGTATGGCCTAGCAGGGTGGACACACTGGGTTGCATGTGAACTCGGAATTAAGCACCCTAGGCTGAAAACAGGCTTTGAATGGGGTGACCTTCCAAGATACTAGTGCTGCAAGGATACCTACAACCTACCTTCAAAAGTAGACAGTACATACTGTAAAGGGAAGATAGTATTAGGCATGCTATGGCAGTTATGTCTAGCATCAAATTTTCCTTTTTCTGGGTGGATGTTCATGGAGTTTCCTTAAGTGCTAGAGTTTCACAACAAAAGTCTGAATTTTGTTCTCAGAATTTTCCTGTAATTCAATGTAGGTTTAGAGTGAAAACTGGCAGACCTTGGAGAGACTATGGGAGGGAAGTCTTGTAGACCCAAACTGATTGATTATTATTTGCTATATTGGTAGAGGGGAGTCTGCGATTATTTTGACTGTGGTTTGATGCATGTACCAAAAATTCTTGTTTGTGTCTGTATTGCTGCAGCTGACTGAGTGCATGTTTGTGTGCAGGTCCCATTGATTTCTTGAACAAGCTTGGAAAGCAGGTGGAGTGCATAGCTGGAAATGTTTGGGGCCATTGTAAGTCTTCATCTTTCTTGAGACCTATGCAAATCAGGTTCTTGAGTACTGTGTCTTGCATTCAGCTTCAAGTCCTATGTTGGTTATGTTGGCAGCTGAGAGCAAAGTTCTTCATTTGTGTAGCATGCCATTACAAAAGCAGTTTGGAAAAATGATCCCTCAGATTTTCCTTTTCTGGATTAGCTTCTGGGTATGAAGCCATGGGTGTAGCCATTCATGACGCAATGCCCTGTTTGCATGATATTGAAAGATTGGAGATTGTGTTGTTAATCTGGTCTTCTTGGGGGTGCATGGGCACAGTGAAAGTAGGGAACTCTGTGTCAGATTCAGCCTTGGGAATAATCAGCCAGGGGAGCAAGTTACTGACAGGAGGTGGCTTTGTAGGACTTTATAAGCAAATTTTTGGATTAGCACCAAATGAGCGGCTTCTTAAAACCTATGCCTGCTATTTGTCCACCTCGAGAGGTCCTATTAGTGGCACACTGTATATTACCAATCAGAAATTTGCCTTTGGCAGTGACCGTCCTATTGCATATGCACCCACTCCTGGTCAGCAGGCATTGAGCTATTACAAGGTATTGCAGCTTTTGTCCTTGTATGTTTTCAGTTGAGCCAGTCAGGCTTCCAGTGGAATATTAGGCTCTTCTGGTTACTGCAGGTAGCTTGCCCTGGTAGACTAGAGTTCCAATGGGCAGAGTGGCCACTGATGTTCCCAAACCAGTCTTTCAATTCTGATAGAGAATGTTTCCCAGATGAGTCTTGCTGCATGCAGCCTAAGTGGATTCAGAGTGGTTTTAGAAATTTGCCTAGTATTTTGTAAAGATAAGAATTGGGGTGGTTGTATGGTATCGCAACCTGCAAGGTCTCACCGAGTTCCCACTTGTGCACAATTTCCTCATTTAACACAACAGAAACTGTTCACACAAGCGATTGAATATCCTTTGTTTGCTGTTTAACTTTGCAGTTGTGAAATGGAGTCTTTCCAGGTTAACTAAGTTGAACAATTGACACTTGTTTACTTGTAGCATGAAGGACTGCACTTTTGGCCTGTGATAATAGGTGTCTGTATGGTAATACTAGCTTCAGGGTGGGAGGCATAAACTTGCCTTCTTGGATCTCTATTGACTTGATAAGCAGCTGTTCTAGATTTTTGGGTATGGGCAGGTGGTACTGCCATTGGAGAAAGTGTGTGGCGTGGCTCCCTCAGAGAACCAGAATAAACCAACAGAGAAGTACATCCTAGTATTCATGGATGATGGACATGAGTTTTGGTTCACAGGATTGGTGAACTATGACAAAGCATTGAAGAATATGAGGGAGTCTATACTCAGGAGAGGGAAAAATTCCTCAAATCCCTAAAGTGGCTTCTACCCTCCAAGGGGTCTGATGAGTGTAAGCACCCATCAAGGGTCTGGAGTACCTTACCAAACTGTGTACTCTTCACAACAATCTTCTGGACAGAATCAAGGATGGCAACCTACATCTGTTCCCAGTCAAGCAGCAGGTCAAAACTCAGCATCATCAGGACAGTCTCACTTCGGAAGTCAGTACACATAGAAGTCAACATGCAAAGCATGGGGTAAATACACAACAGGGTAATACAGGGCTTGTGTCATCCTAAGAGCATTTGTTTTTCACCTTGAACAAGGTCAGGCTAAAAGAGCACATATGGTAGTGTAGTGATTAGATACAATGCCATGATTGCAGAGGTCAATTGATTTGTTTTCCTTGGTTCTGCCTTTTCTATGAGGTTATTGATATACTAACCACAATTTTGAATGCACATTTGCATGACTTCCTGGGCCTTGTTGGCCTACAGTGTACTTTGTTATGTATTTTGTAGACATCAGATGACATTCAGTTTTGAACTAGGTGAGACTATCTGATTGATGTGTATCAGACATTTCTTATGAAAGAGGTGGAAAATATCAAGTTTGTCTATAATCTGGTGGATATGGACTATATGTTAACTGGTGAAAGAGTGCCATGCTTGGCACGGAGAAGGTGCAGAGTACTGGTGATTCTGCCTTCATATCATGTATCATCAGATCATATGATAGATACATGATATGAAGGCAACCCTAAACCCTAAACCCTAAACCCTTTGCAATTCTTTACAAGCATCAATGTAGCAGATCTATAGGATGTTTATACAGAATTGTGGGTGTTACTGCAGTTAATTTTTTCTGTTACAGTGTATCAACTTCATAACCTTAACACACTTCACCTGCTTCTTCAAATGTGAAGTGCCTGATATTCAACCATTGTGGAATTGATGATGGCTGATACAGATGTGTTGTTTCAGGCAGAGCCTTTTTCAGTTCATACTATTGGGGATATCCGATTTGATTCATACACATTTTCAGACAAACAGCAAGCATTTGGACAAGCATGAGTGAAAAATTCTGGGTTTGTGGTCTCCCACCTCAAGGTGCTCCTACACACCATCACAGAAGACAATCTTCCAGTTTCAGGCACTTCTATACCCCACAGCATGTGACAATAGAAACCAATCTTCCAAATTCAGGCACTTCTATACTCCACAGCATGTGATGGTAGAAACCAATCTTCCAGCTTCAAGCATCTCTCTATACCCTGCAGCGCAAAGAGAGATGCTTGAAGAAAACACAACATTATTGCCTTAAGTTTTGGTAATTAGGGTTGAGGTTTAAAATTCTAAATAAATAAATAAATAAATATACAAGTAAAAATGAAAAGAAAGGCCATGAGTGTTGTCAAAAAAAACATAACAAGCTTACAATAGATAGAAAAAAAAAAGATTTCAAAAAATGCATGCAACAATTTTTTTTTAAAAACAAAGAAATCCAAGAGGTTGCAACCATAGAACAAATTTTGAGTTAAAATAATTCATTTCAACATATTATGGGAAGAAACATGGTAGGATGAAATACTATGAGAACTTATTCTTGTCGTACCTAAACCATCTTCAATGAAAATTCATCGTCATGGAATTTCAGAATAAATTAAAAATAATTAATTAATTAATTAATTAATTAAAAAATATATATGAAATAATTTAAAGTGTCATTTCAAATTTTTCACATTTTTGTTTAGTAAAACCAATTTTAGTGTGAACTATCATTTGGTTGTAATTCAAAGGATTAAAAAAACAATTCAAATTTGGAATTTGTAAGGGTCATGAATAATTTTGGTTTGGGAATTTTTTGGTCAAGATAATTGTAGCCAATTTTGAAATGGCACAAGACACACATTAGAATTGTAAATCTCCAAAAGTAATAGATAAATATAGCCTATGGCCTTTTTGGATGGAAAACAAATAATGATTAAGAAACTATTAATTTCTTATATTTTCAATTCAACTATTGAAATTGGCATAAGGATGTCAAGTTATAAACAAAAAATTTCTAATGATGATTCATTGGAACTAGTTTGGGTAGGACTACTTCATGTTTCATATGTTGTTGGAGATTGGATAGTTCCAAATTAGAATATGTTTAACCCATTTTCAAGTGAAGAGACATGGAAAGATGTCTTTTTAGATTTGTGTCTTTTCAAAGTTTTTTTTTCTAACACTATATTTAGAAAAAAAATTCAATATGTTTTCCATCAATTTGCATCCCATTTTTTTTCAATTCAATATTGATATGTGTTTTAATAATTTGATTAAGTTTTATGCATCACATCATTATTACATAGCACAAGCCATATGATATCAACCTATTTATACCTTTACAAGCTTGTTTTAAGTGACATGGGTATTCATCTTTCAAAAGAAAGGAAAAAGTCTTAAACATTTAAAACCTACATATTTGTTCAAATTATTTTAAACAAGATAAAGCAAAGATAATTTTTTTTGAAGATGCAATAATACAAAAGAAAATTGATCACATAATGGCTAAAGAGGTATATTTGTGAATAATACTATCTTTGAAGTCCACATTTTACATTTTGTTATCTTGTAAAATCAATCTTCGACAAAATTGAATAATGATTTATGCATTTTTACAAACTATCATTTTTTCATTGTTACAAGATTGTGTACACAATATGAATAAATAAACTAAAATAACTTTGTGCATGACTTGTGACAAAATCAATCGTCAATAATATATTGGAATAATGACATGTTTGACAATCCAAATTTTCCTATCATAAATATATAGAAAAACCTTTGCATGAATATTATATTGAATAGAAATGATCATTTTATGTATTCATAATTGATTAAGTTTGTGATCTTTTTTTTTTTTTTGGGGGAGATTTATTAATTAAAAATTTCAATTTGAAACATTGTCAATTTTATGGGTAGATGACAAACATTGTTCCCATTAAAAATGTCATTGCTTGATGATAAATCCTAATAAACTATTTATTATATGAATATAATATATCCTTGGCAACTTATAGAAACCTTTAGAACTATTATTAACATTGCAAAAAAAAGAAGAAGATGAAAATGTTGCCATAAAACAAGCATGACTTGATGAGATCAAATGGTTTGTGTGTTTTTTTTAACTCGTTTGGTAATCTTGTCCCCTATGTAAATATAACCTACTAGAAAAGGACAATCCATCTTGTTTATTGCACACCAATAGGAAGATAAACATTTCAAAATATGGATTAAATATTTTTGAACTCACATTGTGGTGTTTATGTTGACAGTTTTGAAGTTGAAAATGAAATGCAAAGTATGAATGGTATACTCACCCATTTCCATTTTGGTGCATATCAATTTTAGTCACAACCCTACATTAGATCCATATGATGAATACTCAAGGATTCTTATTGCATATCTTTTCAATATTTTAAATGATTGTAAGCATGACTTGGAGTTTGTGCAACATTGTTTCAAATGTCATTGACAATACATGTTGGAGCAAGAATGTGCACTTCAATGGCATAAGGAATGATGGGTCTACATGCCAATTCAAAAACATCAAGACATGGTATTTCATGCCCAAGTATCCTAATTTGATTGGAGTTGTGTTGTGTGGCATTTTTTATAATTATGATCAAAAGATTGCTATGAAGAGAAATTGAATGGCCCAAGGTAGAAAGTTGTAAAATGCCAAAGAGCTTCTACATTTGATAAACACAAATCATCATTTTTGGTTTTATAACACCTCTCCATATAACATTTTTGACATGTTAAAGTAGAAGATGTGGATAGGTATCACCTTTAGTAATTTGTGATCCTATCAAAGGGACAATGAAGATCCATTCAATCTATGTTCCTAACAAAAACTACCTCCTTCAATTGCTTGTCAAAGATTTGGCATGGTTTTGTGAATTTTGTTTAGATAGCCATTGGACATATAATTCCAAAATGTTTAATGGACAAGACAAGGGGTGCCAAAGTAACTTTAGTCTCATGATACTTTGTGCACAAAATAAAAGTATGAAGTGTGGGATTGGGATTGGCAATTTGGACTACACAAAAGGTTCTTACATTCATTATGTTATGATTAGCTTGACTTTTCTCCTACTTCTCATTCATTCTTGTTCCTTTTCACAATTTGTTGTTATTTGCCATGTAGGCAATAATTTTGGCTACTATAGTAGAGATTGGGGATAATTTGGTAGTCAATGTTGAGGAGAGCAATGATGAAGGTGCATCTTTTTGGTTGGTTGTTGATTATATGCATTGAGTTGCTTCATAATTACAAATAAGTAAAACATAATCAAGGGTTTACATTTAAGGAAGGTGATGATGTTGTAAGTTTTTATTGTCAAAGAGGAGGGAACTTCTTACATCTTATTGAAGGATTCACATAAAATGTATTTGTATTTTCATTTGGTTAAAAGTATAAGGTTCCTGATGCCATTTTAAAATCACCAAGTGTGTATGAATGATCCCATTTATGAATTGTCAAGAGATATCTTGTAGAGCATTAATGTGGTCCATATTTCTTTGTGTTAAAAAAGTTCATCTTTCCTCAACATGCCTTTATTCACCACTCATTCATTACGGTTCAATCGACAACATAATAAATGGTTTATCATCTATTTAGGGTAGGGTATCATTTGTTATATAGGGATAAGGTTTATTATTATTTTTCAATTGTCACGACTCCATGTTTATATTAAGGGTATAACCTTTGATTCATTATTTGAAGTAAATCCTTAACCTAAAGTTGTTAGGTGAGTTTATTATTGCATGCAAAGGTTCCTCCATAACATTCTCTTATAAACAAGATGTGAATTCAATACAATAGTATCTCTAATTCTTAAAATTGCACATAGATATTGTGATTTTTCCTTTGGTAAAAGTTAATCCACATAAGAGAGAGAGAAGCAAACATACATGGACCTAAAGATGTCAACACTTATGTTTACAAGTATGAAAGTCAAGAATAGTACTTCCACAACATGGTTAGTACAAATGGAGAAGTTGAAGATAAATTGATACATACCTCTTGTGAGTTTCCAACATTCCTATGTATAATTCTAACATTCTTGAAAATATTGACATTAACATGCCATAAACTAACATATTGAAAATAACACTAACTACATAGTATGGTTGTTTTGAATGATGAATTTGCTTTATAAAAAAGGTCAAGTTCGCAATATTTAACAATTCAAGTATGGCATTCACATTAGCAAAAGAAATCGTTGTTAGACAAAAACCTTAAGCTCAAAAAAATTATTGGCCCTTATCAAAGTTGGGAATACATGAAAGAAAAATATGAAAGAAATATGAAAGAAAAAGTGTGTCTTAAAAAACTCACGCTTTTGAAGAATTTGTCTCTTTTTAAAAAACAAATGATAGCAACATGGATAGTTAATTTTAAGGAAATCATAAACATGATCAAATTCAAGGGATAAATTTCAATATTCCTCAAGAACTAACCATCTTATTAATCCTAAGCTCATTACCAACATAGCAAAGCATCTTGAGAAAATTTACACAAGTAAAAAAACTCATGGTTTTTTCAACCAAACTTTTTCATAAAAAAGTTCAACTTTTTGCATGATTATAAAATTGAAAGACTAATTATTTTGGAGTAATTGATTTTGGTTGTTGGTCAATTTGACCATGTGTCAACTTGACCAATGGTTTTCTTGAGCAATGTGGAAGTGGTTAAATTGATTGGTCAATTTAATTAGTTGTCAATTTGATTACCAATTAAATCAATAGTCAATTTTTGTGACCATATGTCACCATTGTAAGTCATTCTAGTTACCACACGTTTATATTTGTTTTGTTCATTATTTGCATGGATATGATAATTTTGTTATTATATCATGTAGCAATGGTTTTCTTTTTACCAAAAATGGTTGTATACACCATGATTTAATTGATTGGTCTAGGTATAGGTGAATTGTGGGTGTAGTTCATTGTTCCAATTTAGTATGGGGCTTAAGAATATATTAAATTACCATACCTTTGCACCATTCCACCTTGGATGAAACTTAAATAAGTCATGTTGACAATTAGTGGAAGCAATTCACCATGGCAATTTAATAAGATTTTTTAATTTTTCAAATAATTATTTTAATTTGGGATAAAAGCTTATATTTTTTCATTAATCCATATATTGCATTACAATTATGTAAAAATTTAATAAATGTATATAATTTGTATAAATTATAATATTATATATATACATATTATAATTAATATGTAATAACCAATATATTACAAATTAATATAACTAAAACATAATATAATATTGATTATTGACATAATATATTAATGAATTTGCAATATAATAAAATTATTAATTATTATTATGATTAGAAATACATTATTATTTCTACATTTTATTTATGTTAACCATAAATTAATTTGCAAAAAAGAAAGTTGCAATTTGTCAAAGCATATTTTTTCATGAATTTTTTTGTTTTTCAATTGCTATTAAACAACAAAATTCAAATGTGTTTTCCTTCAAATTATTATTATTATTTTAATGTTTATTACACTTCAAGAAGGGATTGTCATTTGATTGAAGAAAATATGAAAAAATAAAATGTCAAGTTTGATTTATAAAACCATTGATAGGATATTTGGCCAAAGAAAACTTTTATATCAACAGAAATAATATATTTACTATCTTGTTCCTTCTAATTGTCACTAACATTGCACACTTTTTCTATTTTTGAGTCTAATTTGGCGGCAATTTCACCCGCCACCATGTGTGCACATTTTCCTTTTTGAAATCCAAAACTATACTTATCAACAAAGAAGAATTTTTTAAAAAAATGTCCTTACACTTACAGATTAGATTTTTTTTTTTTTAATTTAGTACATGCACATAGGAATGATCCAAACTAGTCATTAAAACAACAAAAAAGTGAAAATAATTATCATTTGTGTTCTTGACATCAATGGTCTTTTGGGGCTTCACAATCTTTATTTCAAAAATTCATAACTAAATGAAAATTGATTCAATCAATCATCTATAAAAAACATAAAGTACGTTGGCATTTGAAGTATTCTCAAAAATTAACATCCAAAAAAAATCCTCACAAAATATATTCATGTGACATTCCTGAAACTTTTTCCTTGTGCATTTATTTTCCACATCAAAACACATTTTTTAGTAAATTTAGTTAGAGTTTTGAATTTTACATGACTTGGGTAAACTTTTGATAAATAATTTAGAATGAAAAGCTTTTTTATGTGAGTCCTATGTTGTCCAGAAGTTGGATGGGTCACAAAAATTTGGGATGTGACGTTCCTAGTGGTACCACCCAAGGACAAGTTTGTTGTGTTATAACACCATTCATATTGAGATACCAACAGTTTGTACAAGAATAGGATTGTGTTTATGCAATAAAAGATTGGTGTACATATGTAAAGAAAAGAGAAACAAACTAGCTACTTAAATACAAAAAGAAAATCCATAATAAGTGGGTAGTGACATTGGTTGATTGAGATCAAGGTTGGTGACATGATCGAAGACTCTTTATGTTACAACACTCATAGGTATTAATGCATGCATGAATTGAACATGATTTCATGCAGAGATGAATCAGGAATTTAAAAAAAAATAATTTAGTGGTTATTAATAATTAAGTTAGCAATGACTACCAAATCAAAAAAGGAAAAGTAAATTTTTATATTCCTCATTACTCCTGACATATTAATTTAAATTAAGCAAGAATATACTAACTAAATACCTATGTGAGAGGATTTGTTAATAAAATCAAACATAACTATGTTAATATGAGTAATTTTTCAAACTTGGTAATTTTCAAGGGTTTTGTGAAAACATTAGCTTGTTGTGCAATTGGAGTTTTGATGATTTCAATCTCCCTTGTGTGTACCTTTTCTTTAATATAATGATGTTAAATTTCTATGTGCTTCGTTTGTGCATGCAAAAAAAATTATTCACAAGTTTGATGCTACTCTCATTATCACAATGTAATTATGTTGATTCATCTTTCAAAAATTGTAACTCTTTCAACAAAATTCGAAGCCAAGTAATGTTTTTAACACCATTTGAAAGAGATCTATATTCTACTTCAATGTTAAACAAAGCAATCATTGGTTGAAACTTACTTGTTTGGAAGGTAACATTATACCAAAACATGGCAAATATGACTACACCCATGATTGGGTCTGTAGTTGTAAATATCATTCATGACTACATGACTACGTAATAAATATGGACACGTCGCTTATCCATTAATCATATTTTTGTCTTAGTTGTAAATTTTATGAAATATATTATATATATTTCAATTTAATCTAACCATTTGGTAGGTAGGTAAGAATAAGTAAATAAGTAGGCATAGGTAGGTAGGTAGGTAAGTAGGATCATGTTTACTTTTTGGTGACAAGCCTTTTTTATTGGCTCATCACTAGTATTTGCACTTTAAATTTATTTAGTGCATGTATTGTGTGTAAACAAATGTTTTTTTCATTTAGTTACATAGTTTACAAAGTTGAACTTGTTGACAAAATATATGGGATAAATTTACAACAATATCTCACATCATCCTTTGTCCCATACAAAAGTGCTCAATTTTGACCATCATTATTTTCTTAATACTTTATTCGATTGAAAATAAATAAATTTCAATACTAAATGTTTTTCCAAAATCTACACATCTATTAAAAAAGTTTAACCAAAATATCAAGTAATTTGATTGAAAATGCATTTGAATCTTCACTATTTCATACATATTATATTATATTCACATATTCCCCACCTTTTAAAAATATAATGAATCAATTAAAATGGTAGAAATGTGTTGTTATATTTATTTGTAATTATATAATTTTTTTTAAATAAAATATGTTATCTATGAAACATGTAATATTATTTTCAACATTTTAAAATTGTATACAAAGAAATAAAATTATTTAAATGTCATAATTATTAATTTATGCACACATATACTTTTTAATTTCATAATTTTTATCAAATTTTATGGTGAATAAATTTTAATCTTATTTTTAATTTTCTTTTCAATTCATTACATGTGATTTAATCTAAAATATTTTAAAATTCCAGGTTGTGTGACCAAATATTTTGATAAATTAATAAAAATCAAATTATATATTCTTTGGTACCCATCACATGTAAACATGAAAAAAAATGCCATTTTGAGCTATGTGGAGTACCTTTGAAATTCATTGGATAAAATTTTAATAAACATTTCATTATTTAATATCAAAAAATTCAAAGAAAAAATCACTTAAATAAACCTTTGAAAAAAAGTTTCAACTTTGAATGTTTTAATCATATTCCAAGCATCAATTTTTTATTTAATTTTATGGTTTCAAGAAGTTTGGTAAGTTTTTTTGAAATTTTTTTCAAAAATGAAAAAAATTCTCCCAAATTGTTTTCTAGAAATTCACATTAAATAATTAATGACTATAAGGAGAATTTATAGAAATTATAAAGTATTATTTATTTATTTGTGCACTAATTATGTGTTTGATCATCTACAAGCTTATAATATGCTTATTAAGTATGTATGTTTACCTTCTAGTTCTTTTTCCTTTTAATTCATGAGTTTTTAATGTTTCAAATTGTATATTATTAAATAATTACATGGTGTTCATGAAGAAGATTTTTAGTCACATAGTCCTATCCATGAATTTTTTTAATTATGTAGTCATATCCATGGTTACAAAGATATGGCTAGGCACAAAAACATGGCATATATGACTAAATGATTAAAAAATGGTCATTAGTCATATTCTTCCTAATCATAAATGTCAAATTTTGGTGTAGTGTAATGCCCAAATATGACCAAGTTTAAAGAACATTCTAGTAATGAATTTTCAATTATCAAGGTTACGTGCCTAATTTGCCTCTACCCACCCTGTGAATTTAAGACTTTCCTCATGAGGTAAAAAAATCCCAACCTTGATCAAATATGTTTAGTTGCCTTCAAGTGATATTTTCGAGGATTACTCATGAACCTACTAACAACATTCACTAGATATGTAATATATGGTCATGTGTGTGTGAGGAAGATAAGACTCCCCACAAGTCATTGATAATATGTGACATCCATTAGTCCATAGTTCATGTCTACTTGTAATCTACTTCTTTCATTTATGGGTGTGGTTGCAAAATGACACTCAACATACCAAATTTTCACAACAACTTCCAAGCATAATTTATTTGCACCAACAAAATTCCATCTTCAATGTAAATGAATATTAATCCTACATACATTCATAAAAACCCATGTTCGTCATTTCATATTACTTGGTGAATTCTTCTTCAAAGATGTCAAGCCTTTTGGTGTCATCTCTAATTAGGAACAAATTATCAACATACAAAATGAATACCACATAGTGTCCTCCTTCCATTGCAAAATATAGATTATGGTTCAACTCATTCTAGGTTTAACCAAGAGTATGTAAGAAAGTGCCAATCTTGGTGTACCACGCCTTTGATGTTTGCATCATGTCTTTTGATGTTTTGTGATCCTATATGCTTGGTAAACTCAATACTAACTCATCAAATACCACATCTTTGGTGATGAGAAATTTTTAATTTTCAATTCAAAACGTCGATATGCCTTGGATTGACCATCGTACCTAGTGAACATGCATTTTTTAGAGTGACCTTCCAATTTATCCTTCTGAGCTTTGGGTGTGAGAGCATATGCCAAGCATCCATACACCTTCAAGTTGTCAAACCTAGGCTTCTTTCCAATGGGTCCAAGCACAACTAGGGTACCCAAAAATTGTCAAGATTTTTTTCAAAAAAAAAAAGAATTTTTTAAAAATGATTCAAACTTGAATTACAAAAGTTCAAAAACATTAGTGCAAAATATATATTCAAATAGTTGAATTACAACACATGTAAACTTGTTCATTAAATCAAGTTGTAAACTTGGAATCCAAGTGCTTGAAATCGAAACAACACAATTAGTTTCATATGAATTCAAATCATACACTCAAATCAAAACAAGACTATAAAACATTATCATTCAACAAATGGTATGGCTCAAAGTATGGAACCAATTCAAGTTCTTGACTCTTGGGAGGAAATTGATGAGCATGAAGCAAGATGGTTATAAAAGGATTTGAAATTGTCAAAGTTATATTATAACTTATGAGGGTTTGAAATTGGTGTTTGCTCACATGTGTGATAGTTGTAAGTGTTTTTTTCATACTTCTCCTAATTATTGTGCAATGAAGGAAAGATGACCTTTACAAAGTTTGAAAATGTCACATCTCCATCTTCATTAGAGTCAAAGAACATATTTTTTTAAAATGTTGCTCATTTGAATCGATTGATGAAATTGACTCTTTCAAAGGATATTCAACCATGGGTGATGAGCATGGTGTATCAACCACTTGCCAACCCAAAGAAATCAAAATAAAAAATAACATAAGGAAAATGAAAAATCAAATAAAAATCAAAATTTTAAAAATAAAAAATAACCAAACTACAACAAAACCTAATATTAAAAAAACTAGCTTTTTGTTTTTTCAAGAAACACCCAAATCTAAAAAAATCTAAGTTTCTCAAATGTAAAGATGATGAAAATATGTTCAACCTCTTCACAAGGATATGTTTTTAAACATCAAGGATTTTTTTTAAGATAAGTTTTTTCAAAAGTGAGAGTATGATCATCTTTCACTTCCTTACAAATGATTGTCTACATGGTTCAATTTGTATCCAAATGATCATACGTATGGCGTAACTTTTTGGATCACAATGCCCATAAATTTTCACTCGTTACTCCACTAACTCCAATGCATGTGTCATGCTTGTCATCACAATTCTCCAACTCATTTGGTTAGTAATGTTCTTTCCCTTGAGTTTTGAAATATTTTTTGTTAATAACTTGTTAAACAATTAAGGTATTTTTCCTATGAAATCATACCTTGTTTTTCAAAGTGATCAGCTTAGGTTTTGGAGTTAGAAAGAAAAGTGAGGAGATGAATTAGAACATAATGGATGATGAAACATTTAAAAGTGTTAAACAATGTCAGTGATGTAAATAGTTTACAATTGGGTGATGGGTGCAAGGATTGACATCAAATTTTCCAATTTTTGCAATGGCCTTATTAATACTTGCACACCAAAAATAATAATAATAATAGTCAAAACAATCATTGAATTGAAAAAATGAAACAAATCCAAATGAACACATTAATAATAAGTAACAAATTGATTTGCATGAAGTGAGAAGCCACAATCATCAACATTTCTTAGCTCAAAAAAACGCCTTGAATCACAAAGTTTCTCATGCAAAAAAATCACATTTGAAGGTTGAATTAGTTCCTTGAAAATGGGTGGTTTGGCATTTCTCTTGTTTCAACACTTCACTTTTTGCAAATGGGGATAAGATATCTAACTTCTTTGAATCGATGCTAACATCAAATCTCAATTGTTCAAATGTCATATCAACATGAATGTTAAACTTGAAAGGAGAAAAAATGTTATATGATAGAATTCATCCATGTAAGTTTAGCATTATGAATTGTGTTTTAAAATAATTTCCACCAATTTATGGTTACATTTAAGGTTTTTGTGTTTTGTTTTAATGATGTAGGTCTTCCAAACATTGATAGGAATCAAACATGTTTTTGACCACATCCTATGCAACTCAAAAAAAAAATCCAATCTAGACCAACGATCTTACCAAGTTGAGTGTTTCGTTTAAGCAAAATACAATGATATGATGCAATGGGTAGCATCACGATTAAAATTGTCTAATCTTTACATATTGTAATAAATGTAAACAAATCAAACAATCTTGTAAGTACATGTGAAAAAGAAATATTGTTTATATTGAACTCTTCACAAAGTTGTATAATTTTTTGGTTTTAAATATAATAATGCAAAATGTTCAAAACCTTAATTGTTTTCCATAAAAAAATTCACAAATTTTGTATATGCAACACATGTCTAATTTTCATCTCATTATTATAGTTTGCAAAAGCAAGTTACATTTCAAAATCTTCAAAGTGAAACAACTATTTTCATCCTCACATCACATTCATCCTCAAAAAGTTAAAATGAAATGTATTTTTTCCATCCACATGCCACATTCATGGTTAAGGGTATTCTCAAGTTACATTTGAAAATCTTGAAAATGAAACAACTATTTTCATCCACACATCACATTCATCCTCAAGACATGAAAAATGCAATATGCTTTTTCATCCACATGCATGCCACATTCATGCTTTAAGGGTAATTATTATCTTATCCCAATTTATGTTAAAATCTTGAAAATGAAACAACTATTTTCATCCACATTTATCGTCAAGACATGACAATGCAATATGCTTTTTCATCCACATGCATGCCACATTCATGCTTTAAGGGTATTTTATTATCTTATCCCAATTTACGTTAAAATCTTGAAAATGAAACAACTATTTTCATCCACATTTATCCTCAAGACATGAAAATGCAATATGCTTTTTCATCCACATGCATGCCACATTCACGCCTTTAAGGGTAATTATTATCTTATCCCAATTTACGTTAAAATCTTGAAAATGAAACAACTATTTTCATCCACACATCACATTCATCCTTAGAAAGTTAAAAGATCAAATATGCTTTTCCGTCCACATGCCACATTCATCCTTACTGGTAAACCCTAAACCTGCCAACAACACATACCCACGATTTAACCCCGTTTACACTGTAGGTAGGTAGTAGGTATCTACTGAGACAGGTAAAGTAGGAAGGTCCTATTCACACTTACCCCTAAAAATCCCGATCTCTCATCCCTTGAGCTTTGCCGGTACAAAGTACAAACGCGCGCATTCTTGTTCTGCTTTTGTCCGTTTCGTGTTTTTGCAGTCGCCATTTGCGATCTGTTGCCGTTGTTTTTTTGGTCCGAAACACTCGTGTTGGAAGTGGTCTTGAGGAGCTTCTGGTAGAGAAGAACGCATTGGCTTCCTTTTGCATATTTTTTCGGTGTCTCTGGTTTAGTTTTTTTATTTTTGTGGACTTTTTAAAAAAAATTCGTTGGTGAGGAATCGCGCGTGCTCTTTCTCGGCAGATCGATGCTCTTATTGCTTCCAAGTCGGGGATTCTTCGGCGGAGAAGAGCGGCTGTGGTTTTTTGGCTTTGAATTTTCGTGGCTATTTTTTACATACCTACAAGAGTGATGAATACCTACCTGCTGCTGCTGCTGCTGCCGGTGGCGCCTTTCTTTTCCTTCACCAGCTTGTACGGGTTTCGTCCCGGCCATTCTTGAAGGCGGAGAGGTTTCTCCTCCTTGTTGTCGTCGTCTTCGTCGTTCTTCCGCTTGTGAGTTTGAGACTGGAAGGTTTGGATGAATTGGTGGGATTCGCGGCGCACGGACTTACAGACGGCGCGGCTGTCAAAGCTTTACTGTTGGGGAATTGTGAACGGGGAGGACATTGTTGAATTGCGGCGAAAGAAGAAGAAGAATAATAAGAAGAAGAAGAAATGGCTGTTTGGAGTTTTGGTTGTTGTAGTAGTATGGGTGAAGAAGATGGTGGCGATTCTATGGCGCCGGAGGAAAATCGGACAAGAAGTGGAGTGAAGCGATGTGGATGCCGTTGTTGGTGTTGGTGCAACAGGAAGTGGTGGACTTGTTTCAGTCGGCGGTAAGTGCAATTGCGCCGAGTCTTGTGGCGGAAGAAGGAATGTGTGTGTGCGGTACTTTTTTTCCTTCTATTTCTTTGGGGAAATGAAAGTTGAACGGAGCAGCAGTTTGGAAACATCGTCGAGGCATCGCCACCAGGAGTGGGTTGTGTGTATGGAATTTACTGTAAGAGCAAATGAAGATGGCGATGAAGAAGAAAACGTAGCAGCAGCAGGTGGGGAGTATCGTGTCTCCACCTCTGCTAAAAGGGCAAGCTCGAATTTAACACCGAAGTAAGGTGAGGGCTTGTACAAGCTAACGAGACACAAAAGTGCGGTGTTTGAGCACGACTTCCGCCATTACGCTAATAGTCTGAATCGCACATCAAGCGAGGTAAGAGCCCTTCCGATGCAGTTAGGGTTGCAAGCCCACGACCAAAAGGATTGCAGGAAGGATGTCTCTGGAATCGGTGATACAGAGGCATTGGCCGCGACTGTAGAATCTCAGAAATTGGACAACAAAGAGCTGTTGTCACATTCTCCTTCCTTGAAGATTGGACAGCTCAAGAAATTTGTTTACAAGAACTATTCCTTGCATGGTAGATGAACTGCAAGTCTGCCTGTGGGAAAAGAGCATGCACATAAGCTGCAAAGTGGACAGTCCTGGAAAGGTCGAGGCTGTAAGGAGGGAACAGCAACGACATCTTCTTCTTTCACCTCCAATGGTTTGTTGCATGTACAGAGTCGAAAACAGTAAAGAGAGTTGATTGTAACACAAGAGAATGATTTTGACAAGGAGGCAGAGAAGTGATCCAAATCTTTGTTATTCTTTCAAGGGGTTCACACGCTGCTCACAATTGCCATCATATTGTTGACCATGTATCTTTGCATCTGTTTCCTGACATCAGTTCCCAGGATAACTGCTGCAAGGTACAATACATCTGCAAATGGTTCTGGCCAAGGGGAGGAGGAGG
>Ga0209208_10003084_pt1 | contig 23975 bp, 23 predicted proteins | sample S1TSphfallax_3_FD_187694 | JGI IMG/M metagenome (GOLD analysis project Ga0209208, IMG submission 187694) | Host-associated microbial communities from peat moss isolated from Minnesota, USA - S1T2_Fd - Sphagnum fallax MG (SPAdes) (version 2) | ecosystem: Host-associated > Plants > Peat moss >...
ATGGACATATTGAGATAGTGACTGGACTTTTTGTTGATGATGGAATCAGTTGCTCAACTGATGAGACAAAGCTTGCTGATATGCTGCAGTATCTACGAAAACATTTTGAAGTGACACAAGGAACAGGCAACTACTATGTTGGCTTTGAGGTACATCGTTGTTGCAACAACCGAAGTATGTTCATCAATCAGCAATGGTACATTACTCATATCATTCACCATTTTGGGTTGCAAAAGAGTAATCCAGCCATAACCCCAGCGGATCCTCACACTCATTTGGTAGCTGCAGCAGAGGAAGACACCCCAATTTTTGCACCATACAAAGAGGCAATAGGATGCCTCATGTATGTCATGACACTCATAAGGCCAGACATAGCCTATGCTGTGAGTTGTGTAGCTCAATTTTCAGAGCGACCTACTCAAGTGCATTGGACAACAATGAAACGCATATTGCGTTACCTCGAAGGGACCAAAGACCATGGTATCATGTATAGTGGAACAATTATTGATAATCATCTGAAAGGATTTTGTGATGCAGACTTTACAAGAGATCAGATTGATCATAAGTCCTGAACAGGGTATGTTTTCACTTTTGGAAATGGAGCCATATAGCATGGAGCAGCAAGAAGCAAGTCTGTACCTCACTATCTATTACAGAAGCTGAATATATTTCGGCTTGTGCAGCATCTAGAGATGTTGTTTGGTTACGTTGGCTCCTGTCAATCATTGGAGTGCCACAAAGTAACCCCACACCAATATTCTGTGATAAACGAAGTGCAATTCGCTTGGTGAAGAATCCAGAATTTCATTGTCATACCAAGCACTTCGACCTACAGTATCACTTCACTTGGGAGAAGCATGAGTGAAAGGAAATTGACATTCACTACATTTATACAGCAGATCAGATTGCCGATCTGTTGACGAAGCCATTCTCACTAGAAAGGACTCACCATTTACACAAGGAGCTTGGAGTTGTTTCAAAGGATATTCTTTTGGACTACTAATACTTACATACTCACTTTGCTAGTTAAAGATCTCCTACACTAGTTCCTGGTTGAATGAGTGGGAGTGAAGTAATTTACATTCATCCAAGAACTCACTTAGGAGAACTTTGTGCACTGTGGATCGCTCATCTTCGTTCTGATAGTGACCGGTTCTCCATATCACTGATCTTCTGCCTTGTGTTTGTTCTTCTTGTTTTTCTCTGGTTTTTGCCCCTTTGTACTTTGTGGTTCTTTGTTGATGCAAGCTGCAGAGTGTAAGGTTCTTTCAAGAAGCTACAGAGCAAGAAGTTGTCGCATGTGTTCATGCACACTACTGTAGTTACATGAATGTCTTGATATCACATATGCATGCCAATAAATTGGATTTGAGCATCATTGTGTGTTTTGGTGAATGCATTTGTTATTTTTGTTTCTCAGTTTTCATCACTCACAGCCCTAACACTAATTGGAGCTACAAAAGTTTTCAGCTCTACAGCCCAACTAGCCTTACCAAACCTGTTTTCCATCACATGATTTTTCTATCCCTCACCCATGTGCAATTGAGTTGACAGCTTAGTTTTCATTTGTAATGCCTTTTTTAGTTTTTCTCTGCTGCAGGTGTAATGAGCTTCATTCAGATTAATATTGTTTGAACTCTGAGTACCACAAATGTTATCAGTGTTAACACATGGTGAAGTTGCATGCCTCAAAATCACTAACTTTGCACACACTGTCTTCTTGGTTTATGGGTTTTTTGGGCCAGTCAATATGTAGCAGGTAAGGCATTCCATTGAGGGCATTATGGATATATGCTCCTGATAGCTGAGCAGCAGTAGCCCCGAGGTGTAAGCTGAAAATTCTCATTTTTTGTCTCAAGTTCCTTTTACCACATGAAGAACTATTTCTTAAGTGCAGGCAACTTTGAGCTTATAGTGCTATGATTGGTAGTTTGCAAACATGTAGGGACTGTTTTGATGCAAAAATTCATACCCTAAGATTTGCAATTGACTCATTAGTGTATATGGAATTTATTTAGCATCAGTGGTGGGTAAAATAGGTTCCCAAGCACACTTTGATGAGTGCCTGGCCCACTGACCCAAACCTAATATCAGTGGGTTTTACTCTACCAAATTCAAACACTAAATGAAATATCGGTTTTCAGTTGAGGAAAATCTCTAAACTAAACATGTTAAAGGATGCCAGTGAGTGTTGTGTCAGTTCTGGCTAAACCAAAACAAACACAACCACTACAAATGCACCATCTTCCTCATCCCATTAATTGCATGTGACCTCAAGAAAACTATAAATACTGACCTTCTGCATTCTGAATAAGCCATATTAAAGAAGAGATTTTGGGGTAAAATACCTGTCAAGAAATACAGTCATGCCAACCACCCCAGCTCCTTAAAGCTGGTGACTGTTTCATGAATGACCTCTTCAATGGGTTGGAAGTTGAGCCCAAGATCCTTCACTTTCTGAGCTGATAAAGTAAATACTGGAACCCTTGCTTCAGTCTCATCAGCATCCCTGGAAACTCATCCATTCACCCTCCCAAATATATAAAACTTCACTTCTGCAAAAGATATCTGGGGTCAAAGTAGCCTCATGTATGCTTAACATTCATGTTGACATTGGTCCAAAAGCTGAATTTGTTGGTTAATGTTACAAAAGGGAAGAGAAATTGAGGGGAAGTCACTATAACTCACTTTGCACAAATTGGATATGTAGGATACAGTTTGGACAAAAGAGTCACCAGGTCTGCATAATGCAACAGTTGTTCAGCACATATATAACGGCCTGTCGCAGTTGCTGATTCATATGCCAGTATGTGTGCCATTGCCACATCTTTCACCCCCACACACCCAATACATGAATTTCGGAATGTCTTTGTTGTCCCTGCAAGCAACAATCCAAGTAAAATATTTCAGCAATCAACCAACATATGTTTTCCAAATAGTTTTCCTTCATTAGATGAAACACATTGTCAGGCAATGAAGATTTAGAAAATGCTTACCATTTAGAAAGTCCAAAATATATTCATTGCTGGTATTTTTTGAGGCTTGTAAAACAGGTCCAATGACCATGGAGGGGTTGATGGCCACCATGTCCAAATTCCTCTCCTTTACAAAATCCCATGCTGCCCTTTCTGCAAGTGTCTTAGATACAACATACCATGCCTGCAGGAGGAACCCTCATGAGCAAGGACAACAAATCTAAATCATCCTGTCTGATATGTGACAGAAAAGTTGGGACCAACAGTCCAGCATCATAGACCATTGAAGTCTGGCAGATCCAACCAAACCTTGGCTTCTTGGCAATAGTCTGAATCACTCCACCAGCTCTCATCAACAACACTGGTGGATTTGCGCTTTGGAGTGTAGGCGACAGCTGCCACAGATGAGGTCAAGACCACCTTCTTTGTGCGTGCTTTTACACAGGAAGCCAGTACATTCAGAGTTCCCTTTACTGCTGGATCAATTAACTGTGCCTGCTACATAGCACCTTCGCTGTTAGAGGGTAAGCCAAGCTGACCCCAACCCCTGAATCTGCCTTTGTACTCTCATTACCAATCATGCAACAGTTGGATCTGGAAACAATTTGCAGCTTTGATGAAAATGTCTGCTATGTCTTCTTTGTGGACTAAGAGATGACTTCCTGAGATGTGCACTCTGGCTAAATTGGAAACAAATATGTCAATATAGGAAGGAGTGACCTGCGGATCTGTCACATTCTTTTCGAAAGCTGGGGATGCAGTGTGAAATACACCATCACAACCTTCCACAGCTTGATCAAAAGATCCTTGCTCTAAAAGGTCAGCTGATACAAGCTTCAGGTGATCACTGGCACCTGGTAACTGCAACAGGTGCTTGGATTTCTCTGCCAGCCCCCATCCATTCCACTAGTATCAACCTTATGGTAATTCTCCAGTTCTAACAGACAAGTCCATAGCCAGTCAGTCAAGGCAAGTGTCCTATGAATCTCCAAGGCTTTGGCATAAGCAAAGTTCCTGGGTCTAAGTCCTCCACACTGTATTTCTACTCATCCACTAAGAAAAAGAGGACAAAGGATACCAGTATCTGCTGACACTTTTGGAAATTTGGTACAAGGATAGAAGCAGCATAAGTGGACATCTGAAGCATTCTAGATACAAGAATGTACAGCTCAACAAGAATTCAAGTTCAACGCTTCAGATACACCATGTAAAGTTCCAGTCAGAAAGTTGCAGAACTGCACTTCCAAGGAGAGAACCTCAATGTTGCTGATATTCTTCATCAACAGCATCTCAATTACAACAAAGTACATCTTAGATGTGTGCAACAGATAATGGGAGGAAAGACCTAACTTGCAGATGTATTTCACTCAGAGATGGCAAAGGTCCAGGAAACATGCTTAGCTATGCATGCCAACCATCAAAGTGTCTTTATTTCTCTTTGGCAAAAATGGTGAACAAAACTGCCGAGGGCACCAACTGCATCTTTCCACATTGACTGTGAAGTTCAAGGTTTCTCAGTAACCCCAGCTCAATGTCCCCAGGAGGGTGGGGGGAAAGAAAATAATTGAGAGTGCAGGTCTTTCTTCCTTGAAATCAAAGTTGATAGCAAGCTTTAAGGGAGCTAAAAGTTTTGCAAGAATATGGATGGCAAACTTAGGTATCCAATCAACCACAGATAAAAATCAGATTAACTGGATTCATTTACAAGGAGAACACAGGATCATACATGCCCTGTAGGAGGGAGACAGAAGTCTGCTCATGGATGTCTTGTTTGCTGAGCAGGCGTCTCATTGCATAGTGGCTCTGCCCTTTAAATGACACCCATAAGGAGGATAATATTCAACATACGAAATTGGAAATACATGGTGGTTAGCATGATGAAGCCCAAGTGGATGCTTGAGTGATGATGCCTGAAATGTTTCTATAGTGGACTGACTCCACATGACATTAGAATGTAGAGATACCAAACTTTTGGCCCCGTTTCTGGGTGCATCACAATGTCTGTACCTTGGAGGACACAGCCAATAAACAGATGGCCAAGATACCTTCCTATTTCAGACCCTTGACCCTCTCGCAAACTAACTTATTATTTATGTTCACCAAGTTTTGGCAAACAACGACATTGAGGGAAGGAGTAAAAGGAAACGAAATCACGAGACGTACCTGGACTGCGAATCGTGCCACGAACTGTGTAATCACGCTCCAGAAGCAGCTTCACAAGCCAAGAGGCAATGAAACCCGAAGCACCAGTAACACACACAGTTTGACCTGCCATTTGCTTACTTAAAAACGGCTTTATCGTGCTCGATTGTTCGACTACAAAAAGGAAACTGTTGCTCCAATAAACCTGTGCACTACAGAGAATGTCTGCTCCAGAAAAATCTGTGCAATACTATCTAACTAACAAATCTGTGCTCCAAAAAAGCCCTGTTCAATTACAAACAATCTATGTTCCAAAAAATCTCTGCAACTACGAATAGTTTGTCTGTCCAATGATCTGTGCTTCCAGAATTTGTGCACCATTTACAAACAGAACTGTGCTCCAAAAAGAATATCTCTCTCTGTAGTGCAAACACACACTTTTGTGCTCAAGAACTCTGTACGACAACTACAAATAATTTGTGTTCCAAAACGAATCCGTGCAACTACAAACACAATTTTGACAGTGGCCCACATAATTTATTACACATTATTGTACAAGATGTGACCCACATTTATGACATCCACACTGACTAATCACCTGGGATGGTTCTAATAACTAGATTGAGAACTATATTTAACTCCAACACACTAAAATCATTTATGCAAGATCAAGTTGTCACAAGAGTTAAGAAATAGGTAAACAATGTAAGGGAACTCTTGTAAAAAGTTATGCAGTTGTGTGAAGACACTATAACACTTAAAAAAGGGACAATGTAAGGGATGAAATGTTTTAGGCATATCAGCAAGGTAACACTAAAGAAAATGGGACAAGACTTGACGAAGTCACAACAAGTTCCTAAAAGTTGTCAAGTTATGGCAAGTTGGTAGTAATAAAAGACAAGATGACTGTAGTAAGTGTTAACTTGTGACAATATGACTGGTAAAGAGTTACAAATATTTCTTTGAATTGCCATAAGGCATATTGGTGCATATAACTTAAACGGAATCCAGAGAGACTTGATAGGGGGCTTTTGTGGAAAGAAAACTTGTGTTTACTAGAAGAGGGGAAGGTGTTGTTATGTTGTGGGTGGAAGGGATAGGACAGACATTGTAATTTGGAGCTTTATGCAAAAATTAATTAAAAGAAGACTTAACATTCCATCACATTCTTGTATCTTGATTAGACTGGTTAGATAATGGCAATATGATAATTCTCTAGAAATTTAAGTTGTTTAAATTAGTGTATTTACTTGGTATCTATACTAATGGAATATAATAAGAATCTTAAATGATGCAAAATGTAGTCAATAATAATTTCAATGAAAGCTCTAAAATAGTGTGATTGCATGTTCCAAAAAATGATTTGAGGGAATTACAATGCCCCCTGAAATATTCAAGACACAATAAAATTATCCTTAAAGTAATCCTTTGGGAGTTGTTGCTACATGACATTAAATGGAAATGATTTTGTGCAAAAATTAATGGAAAGCCTTGAATATCAGGAGTTTTGATTTTTGGTGTGAAAGATAGTAGAATTTGTTGTGACAATAGAAGAGTGATGAAAGGAAAATAGAATATCAAGGAAATCAATTGGGGAATAAATTAGGGTTTAATGTGCAGTTGTTTAAGAAAATTTGAAAGTTCCAAGGACCCTGTTTTGGAAGTAACTAGCCAAAGTGAACACAAATCTTCAGCAGTCCTATGCAAGAGGCAATTTTCCTTGCACATCATGGTCTCAGAAGCCAATCTGAAAAATCCCTATGCCTAGGCATCCACCAACAATCAACCAAGTTTTCTTTAAATCAATTTCTAGCTTTATTGAAAGGTATAAATAACCACTAAAACGGATAAGGTTTTTTTTAATGAAAACCTCTCTATGAGAGTAACCAATCCACTAAAGTGGCTTTTTAGTTGATTTTTGTGGGGTGTTGTATATTTGGGGTCCTAGAAAACTTGGGCAATGGGATGAGGAATATCATATTTTGGTACTAAAATATATAGGTTGTGTTGAAGCTAATAGAATAGTAACAATGGTGTCCAAGAGCATGGAAAAATTAAGGTTTGGCATTGGCACAATGCCCTAACCAAGAAGCTTGGTACATTGTTTATTTATGTTTTGTTTTCCAATGAATAAGTTAACACATGACCCTTATGATGTGGCAACTTGGCATTTGTTTCTTTTGTTATTTCAATAGTGTTTTGTTTTGCCTCTTCAACGAAAGGCAAATGGGCATAAAGAAACATGAATCCGATTCAAATGTTTTCTAGCAAATGATTTGAAAAACTTGTAAGAAGAATTTTTCTTATGAACCCAAGGTTTGGCATCAAGTTCAAGCTAGCCTCCTCCCCAACATGAACTTCCAACTCATTAAAAACTTTTTCACAATTTAGTTCTTGGACATGTAAAGAAAAACTTTTGAATAGCTTGTGTTCAAATATCATTTTCTCTTACACCCAAGTTTTCCAACACCACTTTAATTCTCACCACTTTACATTTTGAATCAGATGGCTTCCTCCCATTTTTCTTTAAAAACTATGAACCAAACTAAGACCTTGAGTTTTTGTTTAACTCTTTCAAGCATGCATTCTAATACATGCCACATTTATTTGCAAGTGGTCCTTTTGGGATGGTTTTTGAACACCTTTGGGATTGTTTTCACCTAGAAGATTTTGTGAATGGACTTGCATAATTATTTCCACTTTGTTCTCATATCACATAAGGTCACATTCCACATTGAATTGCACATTGTTTTAGGGTGGTTTCCTTTTTAGCCATGACCAAACCTTCATGTGGAATTTGTCCCATTACCATGAAGGAAACATTATATTGATTCACAAGACACATTTTATGTTTTCAATTTCACTATGCATTTGCAACACATTTCTCTCCACACTAATTCAAAGTAGCAACCAAAGGCAGATGTGAAACAATAAGTTGTGGCATCAAATGCACTTTGGACCTTCACCCCGATTGGGTTTTTTTCAACTGGATGTGGCAAATGCTTTCAATTTGGTGTCAAAAGGGGTCATATTTCAAGAACTTCATGCAATAGGTGGGGACATCATATAATTCATCCCTTTTGTTTGTGCATTATATGCATTTGAATTGCCCCTATTTTATAATCATTGTAATTGTGAAGGCAATGTCATGGTCACCCCATTTACCATGGGAACCCATCAAAGTGATCCTTTAGGAAAAGCACTATTCACTTTAATTCATTTTAAGGCACTACATTTGATTATTATTCATTTCCCTTCTAATCTATTTCCATCCATTACAAGCAACATTCACATGATAAGACTCCCCTCAACTATATTATTTACATATGAACATTTTTAGACTGAATTTTGTGTGCTATGTTTTTCTATTCAACCTTAGAAATGTGTAACATGGTCCCTTTCTAGCCTATCACTTGATTTTGACACCCCATCCCAATTTAACACCCCATCAAAAGGAATTAAAGTTTGAGGGGTTCCATTGAATATCTCATCATTCACATCATCTTTCATCAAAGATACTTTACTAAATGATGTTCAACATGTTAACCTTCTCCCTACATTAGATAATGTCCAAGTAGTTTTTGGGATTCTAACTCATTGCTTCATGCAATGACCATCTTATTTGTTATGTTGCACACCTTTTTTTTTCACCTTCATTGATTCCTTTTATTCTTTTGATTCTTCATTTTTTCAAATGTTTAGATGGCTTTTGGATCTAAGGTCTTTTGATAGCCTAGAAAGAACTTTAACCCATAAACATGCTTCTTTTCCAATAGTTCTTGGTAGCATTAAATTCATACCAACAATCACCATCGCTCCAACAATCTATTTAGGGAAGTGGGCCCTTATAGTTTCAATCATAGTTGTTAGGTTTATGGTCAACCAACATCCCTTCATTTTTGAAACTTTAACATGAATAGACAATAATACCTTCCTTTTCTAATAACACCTCAAAATAACATGTGATCTTCTACCGCCCCCAACATACGTGTGTCTTCTTTCTTTTGAACAATTCATTAGGCAACAAATGGTTCAATTTCATAATTCCATTTTGGAACATTTGCACCATCATACCTTCTTTAGTATGTTCTTCAATAAGATACATGTGGCCTATCATTTTCAAATTTTATCATGTTCTGGCCTTGGGGTGGGCGCTTGGCTTATAGCTTGATAAATCTTCCCATCCTTTTGATTATCTTCACTAATTTTTTTCACAACATTTTGAATGCGGCTTGAATTACCACATCTTTCAATTACAAGCCTCCCTCAATGTGTGTGCACACATCCCATTGATTCTATGGGTATCCACCTTTTACATTGTGCCCATGGCAATGAACACACAGGGACCCATCATGTAGTTTGTGACACCTTTGCTGACATTACATGAAATGGCAGTTTCCATGTGGGACGAAAATAATTACACGCATTTCCATTAATACCACGTTTAACTCCTATCGTGATGGAATTGACATTGTGTTCACCAAAAATCGAATTCACACCCTAGCTAACCTTGACATAGCTAATCCAACATGTGCAGATTTATTTCCTGATCTTGGACAACTTAAGGATTTGATACTTCAAATGCAATTCAAGACAAAAAAAAATTTATTGTGATTGACACCCCATTGATCAATTTCTTCTTCTAATAATTGAAATGTTTGGATGTTTACACAAACAAACTGATGTGTTCTTACACAATTGTGCCAATGCCATTCGAAGCTTCAAAGGTCCAAAAAGCCTTCCTTCTTTTGTTTTAGTTATTTTCCTTGGTAAAAAAAATTCATTTACATTACAAAGGATGCAAACATTTTCCATCTAAAATTGTGTGGTAGTGGTAGGCCTAACTATTTTCCAATTTCCACCCTTTTAAGCACATTCCCCATCACCATGACTAACTTAGTATCGATAGTGGTTGTTGAAATGGAAAGATTTTGACATCTAGGTTGTGCCGACTTGATGTCTTTTAAATTTTCCTTTTTTTTTAATCTAATATTTTTATACATTTTCCAAATTAACAATGTGTTTATAAATATAATTTTATAAGGTATCTTCTTAATCCTTATTTTAGGCCTAACCTTGGTCCTCATTATATTTATTCATCTTCCTTTTTTATTTATCCATAAAGTTCATAAAAATGAAGATCATTATTTAAAAGTAATGATGAACTCCCAAAAGTGGCCACCATAACTTCTTTTGTAATGAAACTATCATCTACTTAGGTTATGGCCACATAAATTAGGAGACTACTTAGGGCATGCCTACCTCCTTACATACCTATGGGCTACATACTTACTTACCCACTTACCAATGGGGTATCTACCAACCTACCTACCCACTTATTTATATAGGACAAGGATATTGAAAAGCTTAAATGAAAGTTTACATAAAGCCTACCAAGGGGCCTACTTAAAAGCTACCTGAGGGTTATTTAAGGCCCTATCAAGAAGCTACCTAGGGATTACAAAGGGGCTTAACAAGGTTATGGGTTATTTAGGGGACTACTTAAGTTACCAAGGAGGATATTTTAAGACTACTTAAAGGCTTACCTAAGTTATGAGCTATCTAAAATAAGGGTTATCAAAAGTTTATATAATGGGTTTACATAGGTATTAAGGACTACTTAGGGACCTACTTAAGTTAAAGGATAACTAAAGATTAGTTAAAGGTTTACATAGGGGATCTAAGTCAATGTAAGCTTTATATAGCCCTTTTTGTGCCATGAATCAACCTTATGTAGCCTACCAAACAACCTTTAGGTATCCTTTAACTTTAAAAATCCCTAGCTAACCCCATAAGTAGGTTTTATGTAATTAACCCCCTAAGTAACCAATAAAAGTAAACCATAACCTAGGTAGGGCCCTAGTTGTTTCATTAGGTATGCATTAAGTAATCCCCTAAATAATCCTTACGTAAATAACTTAAGTAAGTTCCTAAGTGTCTCCCAAGGTAATCATTAGGTAATCTTTTAGGTAGGCTCTATGTAACCCCCTATGTAAGCTTTTGATAACACCTAGGTAGCCCTCTAGGTAGGTTCTATGTAGCCCATTAAGTAGCCTTTATAGATCTCATAACCTAGGTAGGTCTTTAGGTGTTTCCTTGGATTCCCTAGGTTGACCCTAGGTAGCTCCCTACATAGTACTTAGGTATCTCATAACCTAAATAGGCATTAAGGTGTCTCTTTAGATAGTCCATAGGTAGCCCCTTTAAGTAACCTCTAGGTGTCCCATAACATAATCAGACCCTAGGTAGACATGTAAACATACACAAAACACAAAAGACCTGAGAAAACTCAAATCATTTTGGGTTGAAGAGGAAAGTTCCCCCTTTTGTTATTTTTGTTGGGCACCATGACATCCTGCATTTTGATTATCATCCTTAATTTGAGTGAAACCCAAGCTTCTACTCCTTTGCAAATAACTTTAGTGGGTGCCGATTTTGGGAGCGCATTTTGGTACTCCCATCAATTACTAAACCATCAAGTGTCACATTGAATGCATTGATTAAACACAAGATACAAAAATTTAGAATGTTACAATATTTATTCCAAAGGGCTACAAGGAAAAGGATTAGTTTTCTGACCACTTGGTTGATTGTTTATATTCATTGGGCTTAGAACTTGTAACCCTCAAGTGCAAGGCACATGTGCAAAGAATAATCATGTTAAAAAAAGTCAAGTTATCTATAGAAACTTAACACATGGTTAAGTTGAAAATCGATACCTTTGGACACTCCATCTCTTTGGTTTCTGGGTTTTTTGGGCCATTAAATATATATCAGGTACGGCATTCCATTGAGGGCATTATGGACATAAGCTCTGTATAGCTGAGTGGTGGTAGCCATGACATGCAAGCTCAAAATGTAAGCTCAAAACTATTATTTTTCATCTCAAGTTCCTTTTACGACTTGAACTATTTCTTGGGTGCAAGGAATATTTCTTGCTTGACTTTGAGCTTATAGTGCTGTGATTGGTAGTTTACAACCATGTAGGGACTGTTTTGATGCAACAATTCATACCCCAAGATTTGCAATCACTCACAAGTGCATGAAGAATTTATTTTAGCATCAGTGGTGTGCAAAATAAGATGCCAAGGACACTTTCATGAGTGCCTGACCAACTGACCCCAACCCATTATCAGCAGGTTTTACTCTACCCAATTCAAATGCTATTGGTAAGTATTGTATTTGCCATACACATTTAATTTACCCCTTCTTTCATGTTGCACTAAACCAAAAATCGGTTTTCTGTCAGGGAAAAACTCCACACTAAACATGTCAAAGGATACCAGCAAGTGCTGTGTCAGTTCTGGCTAAACCAAAACAAACAAAAACCACCATAAGTGCTCATTACTTGCATGTGATCTGAAGAAAACTATGAACACTGCCCTTCTGCATTCTGAATGAGCCGTCTTACAGAAGAGATGTCTAGATTTTGGGTACAATACCTGTGAGGAAACACAGTCATGCCAACCACCCCAGCTCCTTAAAGCTAGTGACTGTTTCATGAATGACCTCTTCAATGGGTTGGAAGTTGAGCCCAAGATCCATCAATTCCTGAGCTGATAAAGTAAATACTGGAACCTTGCTTCAGTCTCATCAGCATCCCGGGAAACCCATCCATTCACCCTCCCGAATATATAAAACTTCACTTCTGCAAAAGATAACTGGGGGTCAAAGTGGCCTCATATATGCTTAGCATTCATGTTGAAATTGGCTCAAAAGCTGAATTTGTTGGTTAATGTTAGAAAAGGGAAGAGAAATTGAGGGGAAGTCACTATAACTCACTTTGCACAAATTGGATATGTAGGATACAGTTTGGACAAAAGAGCCACCAGGTCTGCGTAATGCAACAGTTGTTCAGCACATACATAACAGTCTGTCGCAGTTGCTGATTCATATGCCAGTATGTGTGCCATTGCCACATCTTTCACCCCCACACACCCAATACATGAATTTCGGAACATCTTTGTTGTCCCTGCAAGCACCAATCCAAGTAAAAATTTTCAGCACTCAACCAACATATGTTTCCAAATAGTTTTCCTTCATTAGATCAGCCACATGTTGAAGATTCAGAAAATGCTCGCCATTTAGAAAGTCCAAAATATATTCATTGCTGGTATTTTTGGAGCCTTGTAAAACAGGTCCAAGGACCATGGAGGGGTTGATGAACCCCATGTCCAAATTCTTCTCCTTCACAAAATCCCATGCTGCCCTTTCTGCAAGTGTCTTAGATGCGAAGTACCATGCCTGCAGGAGGAACCCTCATGAGCAAGAACAACAAATCTAAATCATCCTGTCTGCCTAGTGACAGAAAAATTGAGACCAATAGTCCAGCATCATAGATCATTGAGGTCTGGCAGATCCAACCAAACCTTGGTTTCCTGGCAATAGTCTGAATCACTCCACCAGCTCTCATCAACAACACTGGTTGATTTGAGTTCTGGAGTGTAGGCGACAGCTGCCACAGATGACGTCACGACCACCTTCCTTGTATGTGCTTTTACACAGGAAGCCAGTACATTCAGAGTTCCCTTTACTGCTGGATAAATTAACTGTGCCTGCTACATAGCACCTTCGCTGTTAGAGGGTAAGCCAAGCTGACCCCAACCCCTGAATCTGCCTTTGTACTCTCATTACCAATCATGCAACAGTTGAATCTGGAAACAATTTGCAGCTTTGATGAAAATGTCTGCTATGTCTTCTTTGTGGACTAAGAGATTACTTCCTGAGATCTGAATGGTGGCAAAATTGGAAAAAAATAGCATTGATATAGGAATGAGAGACCTGTGGATCTGTGATATTCTTTGTGAAAAACAGAGATGCAGTGTGAAATACACCATCACAGCCTTCCACAGCTTGATCAAAAGACCCTTGCTCCAAAAGGTCAGCTGGTACAAGCTTCAGGTGATCATTGGCACCTGGTACTGCAGCAGATGCTTGGATTTCTCCGCCAGCCCCCATCCATTCCACTAGTATCAACCTTACAGTAATTCCCCAGTCCTGATAGAAATAGCCAGTCAGTCAAGGCAAGTGTCCTATGAATCTCCAAGGCTTTGGCATAAGCAAAGTTCATAGATTTAAGTCCTCCACACTGTATTTCTACTCATCCACTAAGAAAAAGAGGACAAAGGATGCCCATATCTGCTGACATTTCTGGAAAACTGTTACAAGGACAGAAGCAGCCAATAAATGGACATCAGAACCCTTCTGAGTACAAAATGTACAGGTCAACAAGACTTCAGGTTCAAAGCTTCAGATGTAGCATGTAAAGTTCCAGGCTGAAAATTGCAGAACCACGCTTCCAAGGAGAGAACCTCAATGTTGCTGATATTCTTCATCAACAACATCTCAATTCCAACAAAGTATATTGTAGGCATGTGCAACAGATTATGGGAGAAAAGACCTCACTTGGAGATATATTGGACTTTGCAAACCCCTACAAGTGGCACCATTGTGACCACCAGACTGCAAAGGCTGAGGAAGCATCCTTAGCTATGCATGCCAGCCAACAAAGTGTCCTTTCCCTTCCCCAAAAACAGGGAAACAAAACCACGAAGGGCACCAACTCCATCTTTCCAAATTGATTGTGAAGTTCAAAGTTTCTCAGTAACCACAGCTCAATGTCCCCAGGAAGAGGGGAGAGGGAAAGAATTTAGAGTGCAGGTCTTTTTTCTTTGAAATCAAAGTTCACACCATGTCCTGTAGGAGAGAGAGAGAGCGATGTCTCCTCATGAACGTCTTGTTTGCGAAACAAGCAGCTCGTCACATACTGGCTCTGCCCTTTACATGACATCCATAAGGATTGATAAATATTCAACGAACTAAATTGGAAACACATGATGCGTTAGCATGGTGAAGCCCAAGTGGATCCTTCATTGATGATGCCTGAATTTTTTCACGTGACCTTAGAATGTCGGGATACCAAATGGCCCAATTCTGTGTGCATCACAATGTCTCTACCCTGAAGGCCAGAAGCCAATAGGTAAACACCTGGCCAGGATACCTTACTCCGCATGACCCTAGAATGTCGGGATACCAAACTTTGGCCCGTTTCTGGGTGCATCACAATGTCTCTACCCTGAAGGGCAAAGCCAACAGGTAAACTCCTGGCCAGGATACCTTGCTATTTCAGACAATTGTCCTTGTCGCAAACGAACTTATTATCAAGTTCTTCACGTGTTTGCAAACAACGACATTGATGGAAGTAGTAATGACGGAGACGAAATCACAAGACGGTGTACCTGGACTGCGAAACGTGCCACGAACTGTGTAACGACGCTCCAGAAGCAGCTTCACAAGCCAAGAGGCGGTCAAACTCGAAGCACCAGTGACACACACCGTTTCACCTGCCATCTCCTACTTTAAAGTCGCTTATCGTGCCTGATTGTTCGACTAGCTAAAAAAAACAAAACAAAACCTGTGCGCTACAAACAAACAATCTCTGCTCCAGAAGAATCTGTGCTCGAAACAATCTATTGCTCCAATAAAACTGTGCACTACGAACAGTCGCTGTCCAGAAGAATCTGTGCTCGAAACAATCGGTCGCTCCAATAAAACTGTGCACGAGAAACAAACAATCTCTGCGGCAGAACAAACAAATCTGTGCAATACAAACAAACACATTTGTGCTCCAAACAATTTGTTCATCTACAAACAATCTGTGGCTTCAATCAAACTGTGAACTACAAACAACCAATCTTTGCGCCAAAAAAATGTGTTCAACTGCAAAAAAAATCTATTGCTTCCGTAGAAGTGTGCTCCAAAGAGCCAAATTATTTGTAAACGTAGTTTTTCTGGTAGTTTATTATATTTTTGTATACAAGTCCAAAAAGCAGCCGTGCAGCTACAAAGTACTTGATGCCTCAATGGTCTGTGCACTACAAAAAAAACAACAAATCTGTGCTCCAGAAGATCTCTCTTGGGTGCAATTCAATTTGGGGCGGCGGGCTAAGAGATATAACAAGGGGTGAGTTACACTGTGGCCTTGCCATTTACATTAAAAAGTATCTTAAGGCAAAAGAAGAATGATGGAAATTCAAACCATTTCACCATGCAAAAATATAATCTTCAAAAACAAATCCTCTAAAAGAGACCAAAATCCTTCAAGATATCATAACTCTATAACTGATCTTAGTCCATCAGTACAGTCGCCATTTCCTGCTAATTAATGCTAAGGATCCTAGCCAGTGCACCTACTTGATGAATTTGAAAAAAAAACACTGGCCAAAATCCCTTAAGCTACAATACTCTTTAATGAAATCTAAACACAATATAGAGCCTTGGTAGGCAAGGCCAGTAAACTAGGTACCTCAAAGGTTTAGGGTTTAGTCTAAACACACTAAACTGTTCGATAACAGTGATAAGAATGTGTTTATATTGTGTTATACCCATTACCTGCCAAAAGCTTCAGAATCAAAAAATCAAGTGCCAAAGTCAAGATTTCAAATTTGATTAAATATCTGACAATCTGTTGCCATATGATAAAGGTCCTTCCCTATCTTCAAATGGCAAGTAAAATTATTTCTCCACATAGAGCACATTTACCTTTCTGCAATTCAAGCATGTGTGCACATAATGTAATACTATTAGGCCCATTAGAGTTGTCCGACCTTTTTTCAGACACATGCACATTTTTCAAAAGAAGGATTGACCTTTAACAGCATTTTCAAGAGCTTCCTTTTTGTCTCTCCCTAAAGGTCCCAAATCTTCTTAGTAAATCCAATCTAGATGCCAAAATTTAGAGCTGATGACAAGAAGCCTAAATACTGGTTGCATTCCTTGTTAAGACCTACATTCTTCCCAGAAATAAGGTAAGAACTGAGGTTATGGGAAACCCCTAAGAATAGTACAAGAGGGGTCACTGACTTGAGCACCATGAAATGTGTCATCACCAATGGTTCCCTTCTTTGTAAGCTAGGAGCACTATTGCAACAAAACCTTCATTAACATAATTAATACGCCAACTTGAAGTATAAAAGCAAAACTTCACAAGAATGTCATGAATCAAAACACAAAAACGTGCCTTTGTGAACAAAATGCAATTGGGGTGAAGTGAAGTAAACCTGAAGAATTGGGTGGCTTTCACTTGGTGAAGGTTGTTACAAAAGATGGCCAAGTTGATTTGAGTGGGTGTTGAAGCAAACTTAGAAATACTAATCCACCATCAAATGTCAGAGATGTGCCAAGGAAACCTAAATTGATGTCAAAGGAGAGCCACCCATGGGAATGTCTAAGAAGTTTTTTGAGTTGTGGATTAAGGTTTTCAAAAGACCATTTCTTGGTTAAGTGAATAGTAACGCCATCCTTCTCTGTAGACAAAATCGGCATCCAAAAATTGGGCCACAAATGTCCATAGACGGTAAACATCTTCAAAATTGGACACAAAGCCGAGTGCTGCCGTTACCACAGGAATATTCGAAGGCCAGTCCTGTTCGTCATTCCCTGACTTGCCTTCCGTTTTGCTGTCTAGATTGAAACCTGGCTCCAAAACACCAGAGTCCTGTCCACAAATAAAAACTTCAATTAATATTATGGTCATTATTGGATGCACTACTACAGACTACAGAATTTCCAGGATGAGATCAAAACGAGCGAACAATGCACATACATTTGGAAAGGATATGTAGCATTGATGCCCAAATTGCAATATTAACTTCTGAGAAGGAAAAAAATCACCATGCATTGCAATTCTGTTTGTACAAGCAAAATTATGGACAATTTCTCACTGCACAAGAAAGTACCAAGTAGTATGGTAGAGACTACTAACCAGCAAATGTATGGGGCGATCTGGGTATACAATGTTACAAAGTGTCCCCAAGCCCAAAGAGATGTTGTTTCTGTCTGCTAATCGTTGCACCAGGCCGGGGTTCACAAGGGCCCCAGTTCTGTCAAATATGTTAAATGCCACTGACCCACCTCTGTCGTATTTCACTTCTGGCCCATAAATGTGGACCAGAGGGGATCCCTCCTCTTCCCCTTGGGACGGATGGCAAAGCTTGAGAAGTGAAATCACAAGCCAATTAATTAAGTAGCTGCAACATAAATACAATCCACAGTGAGTCCACTTAAACCCATCACAGATTCAGCACTGCTCTACCCAACTAGAGCCCTGTATGCTATCTAGGTTTCGGACTCACTGCAAATGTGAAACCCACTGATTGGATCAAGCACAGAAAGATGGCAATATGTGAAGCTGCTGGGTTGTGCAGCCTAACAAAACAGGAAAAATGTTTCAGAGAAAGAGTGTGGATTTTATTACCGTAGTCTGAGATTAGTTTTATTAAGACCTTGAGAATCAGCATGGTCAAGTCCACGACAAACCAACTGATCACTCCCGTCACTTGCACTCGCTCCTGTAAAGGTTTCATCATCCTCATAGTAAATTGGAGACCCATATGCTGATATAGGATACTGGTCAGCCCACTGGCTGCTCCCCTGCAAAGCAAAATGTTATATCATTGTTACGAGACTCTTAGCAAAATCCTTTTCTCCATACCATTTTGCACTCAAAGAACCTGGAATTGGCAAGTGAAGACCCTCTAGATTGGTTTCTAGAGATGATATAGCATGTTAGATTCATCACCCATCACTCTATTGTTGACCTTAATCCAAAGTTCTTAAACTCAGGACTCTACTTGAAAGTATTATCAAACCTCTCCAGGGCTCCAATACTGGAAATGTCTTTCGTCGATACCATCATCATAAGTGAACTGCCCACTTGATTCTTCTGGACCTAATCCAAACAGTTTCTGTTGTTGCAAGAATTGTCCAGATTCTCGTCCTTCAAGAATACGAATGTCTGGATCATCCCTCCTAATCCTATTTGGATTCAGGTTCACTGATTCTGCATGATTTAATTCCATCATTTCTTCTGTGCCAATCTCATACTCAGCCTTCACTGCCTTCCCATTTCCAGCTGTAGAGGAAAACAGGTGGTCGAACAAATTAGCCATCACATACACCACCCCAATACCTGAAAGTAGAACACTAGTAAAGACCAAGCTGAAACTGCAAAGATGATGGGCAGCATGCAGTTTTGTGATTTACTTAAATGTGGGCACACTGAGTTCAATCATCACTTGGTAGGTTTAATCTACTTCCTTACGGATTTCAGAATCCAGACCTGAAAACTTCTATCAAAATCCATATGAACCCAATCAAGAACTCACCTTCGTATGGCATGGCATCATGATCTGTCTGAAATTTGGGTCTCTTGTCTTCCAAGAAATCAGCAGGCCCTGCTGCTTCAGTGTCCCTTCTGGAACCTTCTCCTACTTCTTGCAAGACTTCAGGTATCTGATCTTCCTGAAGACCAACAGATCTTGTTCCCATATCCTTCCTGAAGGGTGCAAACTTATTCACATCTACTGCTTCATCACTGAAGCCTGCAATCTCCTTCTCCTTTCTGCTTGAACTTGCTGCTTTGTGTGAGACAAAAGTTTGATCATCTTGCAAGTACAACTCAGAAACAGGTCCAGAGAATGAGCGAACTTGGTTGACTCCATCTGCATCCAAATAGAACTCATCACTGTCATCCTCCCCCTCCTCACCCTCTTCCTGAATCTCTGAAACAATCTTGCTCTTACTTCCTCTTGATCTTTCAGTGGGTGCATGCTGAGGATTTTCAGGGTTTGGAACAATCCGAACAATTCCAACCCCTCGAGGCTGATTCGAATTCTGAAGACTTTGGATGGCTGATTTTTTTATGAAGAGACACCCAAAGCCTGTTGGATCAGCCCCAAAAACCTAACAAAACAACAAACCACAGACAAAATGATACAGCAAAAGGTAAGTTCCCATTTTCAACAACCTCAAGGAAAACTGGAGAAGTGCAGCTTGGGGACAGAAAACATTATCTATGGGAAAAGTTGGACAAGACTTCTTTCTCCACATACCTTATAAAAGGAGGTGACAATGAATTCTGGTCGGAAGAGGGAAAGACCAAGCGCATCCATGTCCTTGGGCCCTAATGCTGAAGCATCCAGAAGCACATTCCAATCATTTGCCTGCGCTTGGGACATCCACTGGTATGAATACTTGGCTCCAGTCACTCTTGACTGCACAGGAAATACAAACAGCCCTTTTCTGCGTGGCTCTTTTCTATGCCTCTTATCTTGTAGTTTGTATCTCAGATCTCGAGCTGAGATTTGCAGTGATGGCCACTTGAAGTTTGCTGTAAGAGTTTTTGCACCCCGTTGTTTGGCACTTGCAACCATCAAGCTCATGGCTTCACTCTGATAGTCATAAACTGTGAGTAAACGGCTGTAGGCCCCAAATGGATACGATTCAGCCAAGATCTTATATGCTGAGCTCCGACTGGTTGTGAAGACCATGATATAATCTGACTCGCTTATGTTCATGTACTTCATGATCCGTCGCTGGATGTCAAATTCAAGTGTCCCCTCTGCTGCCATTCCATAAAGTGTATGAACTAGAAGGTTTGCAGAGACATAAGCCAGTCCAAAGGAAGAGGATGATGCCTGCTCTGTGAACTAGATTCAAAGAAACACAGGTGTCAATAAATTCCTGAGTTTCAGAAAAGAGCGAGGAAATGAACCTCACATGTTATTGTATCTCATGAAGCTCAAAGTACAACACAAAGCAGTAAATGCAAAAAATTCAGAATACCTAGTTGTTTGTCTCGTAAATCATATCCTGCATCCATGGCACCTTGAGACTTCAGACATGCAATATAGTTCAAGCAGAGTACTCTAGAACAAAACATCTAGAAGAAGAGGTCTAAGAGAGAAAAAGAAAGGGAGAGTTAAACAAACCTGCTGTGATTGAGAAAATAGGCCGAATCCACTGTAGTCTAAACAGACATGGTCCCGTTCAGCAAAATGATAATACTCTTCAGCTCGCAAATGATCTACTTCTTCAGTTTCATCATATCTCACATATACTTCCTTGAAATTGTCGAATGCTGTGTCTAAATCTGGCAAGCTTTGCAGGTTATCAAAGATCGCAACATTCCCAATGCCCTCAACTGTGGCCTTGAGGAACTGTTTCCTTGCACCTGCTCGGCCACTGTGCCTGCCCTTTTTCTTCTTAGATGATGACGATGATCTAGCTGCTCCTGCAGCAGCAGATCCTGAGAGTACAGGGCTAGAGCTTGGACTTCTGTTGGGACTACTAGGGTTAGGGTTAGTCCCTGCTGCTGCTGCACGGTTTTTCTCCGAAGGTTTATGGAAGAAATTATGAAGAGGATTTTGGAAAGGTTTAAGTAGAGTTGAGGACCTGGATGATTTCTTTTTCTTCTTCTCTCTCCTTGTTGCTTTCTTCTCCCTTGAGGTTTTTCGAACGGGATCAATTTCCACAGACGACGGCGGCTCATTTGTTGCATCATCTTCATCTACTGTGTTGCCTCTACAGATATTGAAAACCATGAAGAAAACTAGGTATCACAATAATATGCCGCAGCCAGCCAGAAAAAAACAGCAGCTCCAAAAAAACACTCTTGCCCAGCTTCTTTCAGTAGTAGCAAGCTCAGTGGTGCCACCTCCCATGGCTTTTTCTCCAAGCTGGAGACTCACAAAACCAATCTGCTGCTGCTGCTATTATGGTGCTGGTGGTGTGATGGGGTAAAGAGGAGCTGCTGAAGACATGACTAGTGATGCAAAGAAGACAAGAGAGTCACAAATCCCAAACCCCCCACAAGCGCTCATACCTGAGTCCTAGCTCACAAGACCTTTTGCAATAGTAAGTCAGTTCTCAGATAGCTCACACACACAAATGCACAAATCCTCTCACATCATCCCCACAACAACTACAAATAGTATCAATCTGAGTCCTTGAGGGTTGCAGTAATCTGAGATATTGAAGCTGGTCATATTCTCATGGGACCTGCATACAGCAGCTGTCCCAAGCTTTATGATGCAGCACAATTTTATTCTTCTTGCAAGGCAGAGGACTCTTGCACAGACCCAACAAAAGTACTCAGACAAACAAACCTGCAAGGAATCCAGCTCTCTACTCAAACATCAGAAAAAGTCCAACTTTGTTCTCGGATCACCATGAAAGAAAAAGCCTCTGCAAAACCTCCTTGAGATGAGACGAGACAAGACAAGACTAGTCCCCACCCACCCAACAAAAAAAAGACAGAGCAAAACTGCATCCGGATTCTTTCTGTCTGTCACTAACTAGAGAAAAATGGATCTGAAGCTGTTGTTCCTGCAACTAGTAACAGCAAACTCCAGCAGCAATAGAGTCTGAAGGGTGGTCTCAGGGACTGACAGAAATGAGGTGAGAGACTACAGAGCCGGGGATGAGGAGAAAGGGATCAAAGGGAAAGGAAGGGAGACAACACAAAGACAAGCTGAGTCGAAGAAAAAGAAGAACCAAGAAACAACAGCAAAAGAAGCATGAAACCCAAGACACTGTCTTCTACAATACATAGAAGACCAGAACTCTACAGTACTACCCAAAAAAGAAGGCTGAAGTTCAGAAGCTTCTGAACTAAGCTAGAAAAAAAAACACCCATCAGAAGATTAATGCTAGAAAGCTGGATTCAGGAAGCTGCTGATGGTACAAGAAATTAGCACGGAGATTTACAACAACGCTAGAAAGTACAACAAGCAGATGAGCATCTTTGTGCAGCTGGAGAAAAACCAAACCCGGAAAAAAAAACAAAAACAAAAAAATCAGAGAAAAAGTGGGGAGCAAAACAAGTATTATAGCAGTGAAGGGAAGGGAAGGCAAGCAGCAGCAGTTAGCAAGTATGGGTGAGGGGAGAGAGAGAGAGACAACAACAACAACAACAACAACAGCAACTACCAACATGAAGCAATACAAAGTGCACAAGCAAAGCACATACAATGCACACACACGTACTCAAATACACTACTCTTTGGCCTTTCAGTGCACGTCAGTCAAAGAGGTCCAGCAATTGAAGCAATTAACACTAAGTATTAATAATTAGCACTAATTGGCTCACAAATTTTTTTGACTGCACATTGATTTATAACAAAAGACCAAATTAGTTGACCTATCACTTTTCCTTTTTTCTTCTTTTGGGTATGTTTGTTACCATTGGCTATCAAATTATCCAAATAGCAAACCAAAAGGTTCCTATTTTTGTGTGAGTTTTGTAAAAGTTAGGTGTTCCCCTAAACCCCCCTCCCCCCATTTGTGTGAGTTTTGTGTAATGTAACACCAGATTTTGGAGGAACCAGGGCGTTCCCAAAACAAGCACACACCCTAGGCATGCTTATTTCAAGAACTCCCTATTCCCAAGGCATTAGGTAAAGCACTAGCAGATTTTTTTCAAGAAAGAAGTCTCATGATACTTGGCTGGTATTTTTTTCAAAGATTTTTTTTTTAAAAGTTAAATGCCTCACCCTTTGCTAAGGAGAAATTTTATTAAATAAGATGCCATCCAAATACACTATAATTTTATTTTTTCTATGCTTTACGTACAATATATATACTACAACAACAATTAAAAGAGGCTTTCATTTGTGTGAGTTTCGTGCAACATTGACAACAAAAGATCCAAAACACACATAAAACACAAAGAAGCCATATACAATAGACAGAAACAAAATCCCCAACACACAATAGTCCCATAGCCACATAGAAGCCACAACTATATGACCCACATATGACTCCAAACACATGACACTCAACCCACACAACACACAAAAGCCACACAATAAACATGCACTTGTGACACACAAATGACACACATGCACATGTAAAGAAAGTAATTAAATGCCCCATTGAGGATTGAAAATTGACACAAGACACCCAACACAAACAAGCCAAATAGGAGACACAGAAGACACAACACAAGTGTACACCAGTGTTGGGCGGGTATCATAATTTTCTGATACCCACTGGGTCTGGTTTTCACAAAGTGTGATA
>Ga0209208_10003085_pt1 | contig 23973 bp, 28 predicted proteins | sample S1TSphfallax_3_FD_187694 | JGI IMG/M metagenome (GOLD analysis project Ga0209208, IMG submission 187694) | Host-associated microbial communities from peat moss isolated from Minnesota, USA - S1T2_Fd - Sphagnum fallax MG (SPAdes) (version 2) | ecosystem: Host-associated > Plants > Peat moss >...
AGCAGCTCGACTTAGGCAAGGCGCGGCGCGCCGGCACCGACGCGAAGCGCGTCAATGTGGATTTTCCCGCATGGATGGTTGGCTCACTCGACCGGGAAGCTCGCCGATTAGGTGTAACACGTCAGTCACTCATCAAGTTGTGGCTCGCAGAAAAACTTCGAGCCTGATCACAGGTATTGCCTGCACGCATCGGTTTCAACATACCCACGGATATCATGCGGACAGTGACATTTTACCGGCCAGTTGGGCCGAAGGAACTCGAGCTGATCCAGGCGTCAGTCTGCCTACTTGAGTCGCTTTAGCGTTCAACAAGTCGGGGGCGCGCTCCATACGGAATACTGGATTCCAGCGGAGAACTTGCACACATTCAACGAAAACATCGTCGGCGAGATTCAGGTGATCAGGGAGTTTCGTTAGCCTGCATTGGCTGGAAAGTGGAGCGGGCGATGGGAATCGAACCCACGGCTCAAGCTTGGGAAGCTTGGGTATTACCATTATACGACGCCCGCGACCGCCCCGATTCTAGTCGCGTTCCCCCAGGTCGGCAAATCACGGGGACAGCGCCAATGAAGAACCTGGCTTGCCACCCTGCCTGCCGATTGCGGTTGACCGGAACTCTGTATCATGTCACTGGGTCTATGACGTTCTCGGCCATCGGAGCGACCAGTTGAAAAAATTCACCGTGACCCTGATTGCAATCACCGTTCTTGGACTGTGCGGGTGCAATATCGGCAAGTACTCGGTCGGTGGCACGGTCACCGGCCTGACGGGCAACGGCCTGGTCCTCGCGAACAATGGCGGCGATAACCTCACTGTCACGGCAAACGGGTCTTTCAGCTTCGGCAGCGGCATCAGTAACGGCGACGTCTATGCCGTTAGTATCGTCACGCAACCCAGCGATCCGGCCCAGACCTGCACCGTGCGCAACGGCTCCGGCACGATCGCCAAGGCCGCGATCACCAACGTCATCGTCACCTGCACGCAAGCGGGTCAATTCGCTTATGTGACAAACCAACAGTCCAACGACATCTCGGTGTTCGCGATCGACTCCAGCACGGGCACGCTAAGCGAGATTGCCGGTTCGCCGTTTGCCGCCGCAGGCACGACGCCGGTCGCGATTGCGGTCGACCCCAACGGGCAATATGCCTATGTTGCGAACAACGGATCGGACACCCTTTCTGTGTATTCGATCGATGCCGCGAGCGGTGTGCTAACGACAGTCGGCTCCCCGGTCGCGACCCACATGGCACCGGTCGCCGTCACCGTGGATCCGTCCGATAGCTACGTCTTCGTCGCCAATCAGGCATCCAACGACATCTCTGCATACTCGATCGACACGTCGACCGGCATCCTCTCCGAACTCCCGGGCTCGCCGTTTGCGGGCGGCTCGGGTCCGGGAGCCCTGGCCACGGATCCGGGCGGCAATTACCTCTACGTCGCGAATTACGCGGGGGCGAATGTTTCGGTATTCGCGATTCAGTCCGGCACCGGCATCTTGAGCAATATTGCGGGATCGCCGTTCGGCGCGGGCAATGGCGCCAACTCGATCGCCATAAGCCCCGCCGGCACCTATGCCTATGTCGCCAACGAGTCCGCCAACAGCATCTCCGCCTATGCGATCACGCCGTCAACCGGCGCACTCACCACAGTGACTGGATCGCCGTTCAACACGGTCTCGAGCGTCGAGGCCGTCGCCGTCGATCCGGCCGGTGCACACGTATACGCGGCGAACGCTACGGCGGCGAACGAGTTGGCGACATACACGATTTATCCGAGCACCGGCGCTTTGACACAGACCGGGGCCAGCGTCGGCACAGGGAGCCTGCCCGCCTATGTCAGCATCGATCCGGCGGGCACTTTTGCGTATGTCGTCAACGACAACTCAAACAGTGTCTCGGTCTATTCAATCAACGCCGGCACGGGCCTGCTGACGCAGGTGACGGGATCGCCGTTCGCAGTCGGCACCGAACCGCGGTCAATCGCGATTCATTGATCCAGCACATCAGCTAAGCTGCGGCGGCTCACATGAGCAGTCGCAGCGGGTTCCTTGCTTGAAATTGACCTTGATCGTGCTTGGATGCGTGCTCATCGCGGCGATTGTCGTGGTCGGTCTATGGGCTTGGGCACCCGACCGATCGCGTGCCGAGTTGGAGGCGAAATATCTCGCGAGTCCGAAGGACTATCGCACGGTGGATGGTATCCGGCTGCATGTGCGCGATACCGGGCCCCCGGCGGCGCCCGCCATCATCATGCTGCACGGCTTCGGTTCCAGTCTGCATACCTGGGAACCTTGGGCCGAGAAGCTCGGCAAGCACTATCGGGTCATTCGTTTCGATCTACCGGGCGCCGGGCTCTCGGGTCTGGATCCGAAAGGCGACTACAGCGACGCGCACACGCTCGCTTTGCTCCAAGACTTGATGGATCAGTTGGGGCTCACGAAAGCCACGCTGATCGGCAATTCCATGGGTGGTCGCATTGCATGGAAATTCGCGGCGACCCGACCGGAACGCGTTGATCGACTGATTTTGATCTCGCCGGACGGGTTTGCAAGCCCCGGCTTCGAATACGGGAAGCATCCGGTAATTCCTAGCTCGCTGAAGCTCATGACCTTTCTACTGCCGAAGGCGATGCTGCGCATGAGCCTGGCGCCCGCTTACGGCGATCCACATAGGCTCCTCGATCGCATCGTCACGCGATACTACGATTTGTTGCTCGCCCCCGGCGTCCGCGACGCAATGCTCGCGCGCATGTATCAATCCGTGCTCGAAGACCCGAGACCGCTTCTGAAGCGGATTCAGGCGCCGACTTTGCTGTTATGGGGCGAGAAGGACGCAATGATCCCATTTGCAAATTCTGCCGACTACGTACGTGCGATTCCGAACATATGGCTGGTATCTTTTTCCGATTTAGGCCACGTCCCCCACGAGGAAGACCCCGAAAGGTCGCTCGAACCGATCCTCAAGTTTCTGAACGATGGGTCGACCGGGCATGCGGGGAACGAATTCGAGGCAGCGACGTCCAATTCCGGCAGCAGGTCTCGGGGACCACGAGGGATGAAGCCAATATGATCGATGCCAAACCGCTCAATACCCCGTCGATGAACCGGCGCGTCGCGCCTAGACTCGTCGCCGGCAAGTTTACCCTGGTGCTATGCGTCGGGCTCGCGACCGCAGTGCTTCTACCCGAATCCGCAAAGGCGGCTTTGGGCGCTCCCTATGCGTCGATCCAGGCGGATCAGACGGAGTTACATGCCGCGGTCAAGGTGACGCCGCATACCAATTATGAGATGCATGAATTGACTCTTCCCTCCGGCACCCTCGTACGGGAATACGTTACGACATCCGGGGTCGTGTTTGCGGTCGCGTGGAACGGTCCCTCGAAGCCGAACTTGAGCCAGCTACTGGGGCCCTATTTTGCCGACCTCAACGCAGCCGCCAAGAACGGCCGAGGGGGCCATACTCATCTCGATCTGAGCAGAAGCGACCTCGTGATCCAGGCGGGTGGACGCATGCGCGCCTTCTTCGGTCGAGCCTATTTGGTGGCGGCCATTCCGGCCGGGGTCTCCAGCGATGATCTGCGGTAGGTGGTGCGCATGAACCGTTTTCCATTGTTCCTCGTGGGTGCAGTCACGGTGTTCCTCGCAGGCTGCGGTGGCAAAGGCGCTTTCTCCAGTTCGTCTAGCAACCCGATCACGGGCCCCGCCGCGAATGTGGTTACTGCAGTCGTGAACGGGGGCCCGAACAACAACTCGGTCAATACGCTGTACACGACGGTGACGATCTGCGCACCGGGCAGTACGACGAATTGCCAGACCATCGACAATATCGAAATCGACACGGGCTCCAGCGGTCTGCGCATCTTAGCCTCGGCGCTGACCGCCGATCTGCCCATTCAGATGGATTCCAGGGGCAACGCGCTCGCGGAATGCACGCAGTTCGTCGATGGTTACAGCTGGGGACCATTGGCGCTCGCCGACCTCACCGTTTCGCAGGAAACAGCCCAGAACCTACCCATCCAAGTCATCGGCGATCCGAATTTCGCGACCGTGCCTTCCGCCTGTGCCAGCACAGGCGGCTCCGAAGATACGGTGGAGACTTTCGGTGCCAATGGCATTCTTGGTGTGGGGACGACGGCCCAGGATTGCGGGGCAGCCTGTACCAGTTCAGACAACGATTTCTATTACTCATGCGCTTCGGCGACGAACTGTGTAACCACTGGAGTAGCGTTGGGCAATCAGGTGCAAAATCCGGTCACTTTATTCGCGACTGACAACAATGGCGTGATCATCGAACTTCCGTCGGTCGCCGCCGCAGGGGCCGCTTCAGCGACCGGGGCGCTCGTGTTTGGCATCGATACGCAATCGAATAACGCCTCGGGCTCCGGCAAGGTATTGGCCGTGGAGACGACCTATGGCTACCTGGGCGTCTCGCTCAACGGCGCGTTCTATAACGCAAGCTTCCTGGACACGGGGTCGAACGGAATTTATTTCCAGGACCCCTCACTGACCCAATGCACGAGCGACGGGCTGACCGACTTCTATTGTCCGAGCAGTGCGCAGACGTTCACCGCGACGGTTTGCGCGTACAGCGGCGGCTCAAGTTGTAGCGGCGCCGCTCAGGAGAGCGTCAACTTTACGATCGGCAATGCGGAATCCCTATTCAGCAACGATTCGTTCACAGCATTCCCGACACTCGGTGGCAGCTTCCCAATGAGCCAGACGCAGGATACGGTCGATCTTGGCCTGCCGTTCTTTTACGGGCGCACGGTCTACGAGGCCTTCGAGGGCAAGTCGACGACGGCCGGCACCGGACCTTACGTTTCGTTCTAGCGGGGTAGACGCACGGGCGCGCCGCCGCTTGCCTCGATCTCGACCAAGAGATCGCTGCGACAGACGTCGGCACGCAAGTAGACGATCGGCACCTCGACCTGCACGCTGCGCGCAATCTCGGCGGCGATCGCGGCGAGATCGCTCGGGCGCCGAACATACACCTTGAGCTGCAACGAATCCAAGGAGTAGCGCGCGCCGCCGAGTACGCGATTTGCCTCGCCGAGAACTGCCGAAATATTGGCCAGCGATTCCTGCGTTTGGGCCACGACATCGCCCGAATGCAGCGTTTCATGGCCGACGATGCTCGCAGTCCCGGAAACGAACAGATCGATTCCGAGGCATTCGGGCAAGAAACACGCGCGCGAAAAAATCGGTTGATGCCGGCCATATTGGAGCGGGTAGTGGTAAGCGCTCGTCTGACGCGGATTTTCGATCGCAATCGGTGCGGCGCGCGCAGCCAGGAAATAAATGCACAGCGGGCCACCCGGCACGGAGCCCAGCGCGCACGCGGCGGGGACACTGCCGACGGTGGCCTGCCCGGAAGCTTGAAAGGCGAACTTCCGCGCGGAGTTGAACTGCCGATAGCGCTCATGGCCATTGTCCAAACCGTTGATATCAGGCAGGTAGTTCCAAACGCGCACCAGGTAGGGATGGCGCGCCGACTCGAGCAGATCGAAAATCTCGCGATAGCCAATCTCAGTGGCGCGTACCAGCGCAGATGTCCCGGCGGCCGAATTGATCGGCAGATCCCGCTCGTCGATCATCAATGTGCCGAACAACAAGGAGTCCGTGCACCGATACCGCACGCGTCCGGATTTGGCGCTCTCGATGGCCGTGGACTGCTCCGTGCCCGCGAGTCGCCAGACCTCGCAAACCGCCGTCGAACCGCCGATTGGCGGCGTGAAACTGGCGGCAACGGGAACATCGGAATACGCGACCGCCGGCATGCCGGCGAAACCGGCCACGCCCAGCACACCGCTCCACCAAGACGCGCTGCGCGCGGCGAGATCGCTGGCAGAGAGATATTCGTGCACCAAGACAGCCGTCATTGTGCCTCGAGCAACCCCGAAAGCGCTGGAACGTAGCCGGCACGCACGGCGATCCGCCCGTGGATCTGCAACGACTGACTGCATTCCCAGGCATTCTGGACGATCCACGTCTGACACAGACGTGTGACTAGTTCGACGACGTTCAATTCGCACAGGCGATCCACTCGCTGGGAAAACTCCAGGTCTTGGCGCGATATCTTGGCGGCCCAGGCCCTATGATTGTCGATCGAATGCTGGCGCGAGTTCACCGCCGCGAGTCTACCCGGATAAGGTTCCCGCCGTCACCCAAAGCCTTCCGAGACAGGACCAGAAAACAGATCCGAGAGCTGCGCGGCAACGGTATACTAGGCGGATGAGCATCAATGACGTGACGCCCGGAAAAGGCGTACCCGAAGAATTCAATGTCATCATTGAGATCCCCATGGACGCGGATCCCATCAAGTACGAGGTCGACAAGTACTCAGGCACCCTGTTCGTCGACCGATTCATGATGACCGCCATGCACTACCCGGCCAATTACGGTTATGTGCCGCAGACCATCTCGGAGGACGGCGACCCGGTCGATGTCCTCGTCCACACGCCCTATCCGCTGCTTCCAGGCGTCGTAGTCCGGTGTCGCGCGCTTGGCGTGTTGCGCATGGAGGATGAAGCCGGTGGCGACGCCAAGTTGTTGGCCGTCCCCACGGACAAGATTTGTCCCTTATACGTTCATTGGCGATCGATCGCCGATGTGCCGCAGGTGCGGCTCAAGCAGATCCAGCACTTTTTCGAGCACTACAAGGATCTCGAATCCGGGAAGTGGGTCAAGGTCGTCGGTTGGGCAGGACTCGATGTCGCTCATTCCGAAATCTTGGACAGCATCCGCCGCTATCAAGATCGCTTTTGAGCCGGGGGGGCGGCGTTCCCCGCCGCCCCGGGACCGGATGCTCGCGATTTCACGTCGTGCAACGCTAGCCGGTATGAGCCTGGCTTGACGCGATCTCCGCCAGGTGCGCGTTGTTGATCTTCTTGACGGCCGTGGCGATCGCCGTGGCACGGCATTGCGCAGCCTGCGTCGAGGCGCTCAAGTCGCGGTTATCGACAATGGGACAGACGAGATTGGCGGCGCCGCTCAGCCGCCGGTACAGCACGCGCGTGCCCTGGTCGGTCGATAGGTCGAGGTCGCCGTAACGAACGGTGATCGAGGGTGCGTCGCTATCCGGGGTCGCGGCGATGGCTCCCAAACTCGCGGCGCCAAGGCCGCAGGCAGCGAGCAGTGACAAGGCAACTGATGTTTTCATAGTTTGATCTCCTAAGGGTTGAACGTGGTTTGACGACGCCCCTATGAGACATCGATCCGCCCCTGCCCGTCTGCGGGCGCGCCTCGGACTCGTCCCGGCGGTCAACGTGTTCGTCCCAAAATCAGGCGTCGGGAGCGCGACCGACATGCGATTGCGCTAGGCTATCGGCCGATGCAGTGGACGGCGCAGCGTTTTTTTTCCAATGGCGGCATCGCGCGCGGCATGGACATGCGCCAGTTCGTCGGGATCGTCTGCGCCTTCTGGTTGTACGTCACGATCAGTGACGTCGTCTATGCCTACGGCGTGCGCAGCGGGATTGCCCATGTGACCACGGCCGAGGTGTTCGCCTCGTGGGACGTTCGCGTGTTGCAGCATGTGCTGCTGCTGCCGGCGCTGATGGTCTCCTTCTGGGCGTCGTTGATCGTGGAGTGGCGCCCCCTGTGGCTTACGCTGCCGATCCAGCTGACGCTCGCCTGCGCGTTCGCCGCCATCGCCTATCCGGCGATGGCTCTGTCGCAAATGGCGATCAACCTCGGCCGACACGCTCCCAATGAGATGGCCAGCCATCTCGCCTCGATCTGGTCGGATCCGTCCCTGCTGTCGCTTTGGCTCGCGAGTTTCGTGACCTTTCTGCCCGCCTATGGATTTGGGCTCGCGCTCGTGCGCGGCGCCGTCTTGTACAAACGTTATCGGGATTCGGAACTGCAGGTTGCTGCCCTCGAGCGGGAGTGGAGTGCGGCGCGCCTCGCGGCGCTGCGAATGCAGTTGTCACCCCACACATTGTTCAATCTCTTGCACACGATCCGAGGCAACATCGAATGGGATCCGCGCGGCGCCCAGGCCATGGTCGTGCAACTAGCGGACCTCCTGCGACGCCTGCTTTCGGCCGGCGAGCGGGATTTCTCACGGCTGACCGATGAACTGCAGTTCGTCGCCATGTATTTGGAACTGCAGCAGAAGCGATTTCCCGATCGGCTGCGTCTCCTGCTGCCGGACACGGGGCGACTCCCGGCCGTCTGGGTGCCAAGTCTGATCCTGCAGCCGCTCGTCGAGAACGCAGTCGTTCATGGCCTCGCGGGTCATCAAGGGCCGGTCACGGTCACGGTCGAGGCCGCGGTTTCGGGCGAGAACTTGACCATCCGCGTCACGAACACCGCCGTCGGTCTGCCGCGCCGCGGCGCGGAAGGCATCGGCTTGAAAAACGTGCGCGAACGCCTGGCCGTACAGTTCGGCTCCCGCGGAACCTTGCAAACCGGCCTGCAAGATCAAACCTGGTTTGCGATTGTTCAGCTGCCGAGCATCCAGGCGGCGCCAACGGCGGCGGGCGTTCGCGGTATGGTGACGCCATGATCGACGTCATCATTGTCGACGACGAACCGGCCGGGCGCCGCACAGTGCGCGAGTATTGCTCCGGGGAGCCGGATTTGCGCATCGTGGGTGAATATGGCGATAGCGAGACCGCGATTGCCGCGATTCGTGCCTGCCCTCCGAAACTGCTGTTCCTGGACATTCAAATGGATCCATTTGACGGCATCGAATTGGCGCGCGCCTTGGATCCCGCCTCGCTGCCGGCAATCGTGTTCGTCACCGCCTACGAGACGCATGCGCTCGCCGCCTTCGAGGTGAGTGCCGTCGACTACCTCCTGAAGCCGTTCGATCAAGATCGCTTTCGCAAGGCACTGAACCGGGCCCGCCTACGACTCCAGGGCACCGATGCGGCAGAACAGCGCACGGTGCTCATGGGCTTGCTGGCGCAGCTCGAGCGCAGTGCCCGGCCTCGCGCGGAGCCGCGACCGCGACTGCTCGCCGAGTTGGCCGGTCACGTGCACGTGCTGGACGCGGCACAGGTCGAGATGGTCGAATCGGATCGCAATTACATCGCGATCCGCGTCGGGCGCGACAACTATCATGCACGCAGCACGCTGCAGCAGGCGGAGGCTGCTCTGCAATCCGAACCCATGTTGCGCATCAGTCGGTCCTGTCTCGTCAACATGAATTTCGTACGCGAAGTCAACCGAACGCTGCGCGGCGACTACATCTTCATCCTCGCCGGCGGCGCTACGGTCAGCAGCAGTGAGGGATTTCGCGGCAAGGTCAAGGAATATCTGCAGGGCCTGAAGTTATCCGGCTCATAACAACTCATCCGGAGCGAACGGCGCCAGCAAGTCGACCGTCAGACGTTGCAACTTGGTCGCCTCCGGATCGCGGTACCAAACCTGCTCAGCTCCGGGCGCGCCGCTCACCCACTCGATGTGCTTGCCGTCCGAATCCAACTGCAGGCGATAGCTGCCATCGGCGCTGATGTCGTCGAGCAGGCTGATCACCTGATCCGCGATCTCGGTGCTGCGGATCACGATGCCCAACTCGCTGTTCGTATGCGCCGAGCGGGCGTCCATATTCAACGACCCGATGAACACGGTCTTCTGATCGATGACGAGTGCTTTTGCGTGCAGGCTTGCGGCGGCCGACCGGAATGGATGGAATCGCGCCCGCGTGAGCCCAAGGCGCGGCCGCATCTCACTGAGCTCGACCCCCATGGCGAGCAACCGTTTCCGGTAGCGGGCATAGCCGATATGCGCGAGGGGCGAGTCCGTCGAAGCCAGAGAATTGGTCAGCACGCGAATATGCACGCCACGTGCGATCAAACTGCGGAACAGCGCGATGCCTTCCTTGCCGGGGACGAAATACGGGGAAATCACGATGACCTCCTGTTTCGCTGACCCGATCAGCGCCGCGATGTCGTTGGCGATCGTTTCCTCCTCGGCCGGCGAATCCTCACTCGCAATTTTTGCGGGACGATCGGCGAGCACGGTCGCGGGAACCCAGTTGAGCTGAAGGGAGCCCGCAGCGATGTCACGCGCCAGAAAATCCGCGTCGTCATCGGTGCCGGCGTCGAGCAGCCGCGAGGGTTGCTCTTCGATCGGGACCGGCGAGGCGACCGAGGCGATCGGATACGCGTACCGGCTGTTCCAGAACGCATCGAACGAGGCAGACAGCTGCTGGACGATGGCCCCGGCCGCAACCACGTCCAGATCGATGAAATTGCTGTTCTTGTCGCGAGTGAAATATTGGTCGCCTATGTTACGTCCGCCCGTAATCGCGATGGCGTCGTCGGCGACGAACAACTTGTTATGCATGCGATGATTGATGCGCGGGATGTCGTTGGCCGCGGCGAGGAATCGGCTCCACATCGCCACACGTCCACCCGCAAACGGGTTGAAGACGCGTACTTCGATGTTCGGGTCCTCGCCGAGATGCATGAAGCGCCGGTCCTCGCCGGCGGTATTGAGGTCGTCGACCAAAATGCGAACCCGCACGCCGCGCGCCGCTGCCGCTTGAACGTGCTGGAGCAGAATACGGGCGGACTCGTCCTGGGTGATGATGTAGTACTGCAGGTCGAGCGTCTTTTCGGCGTGATCGGCCAGCGTGGTCAGGCTCGCGAGCGCCTCCGCCCCGGACGAGATCAGGTGCAGCCCCGAGAGTCGCGGCCCCGGGTTCGCGCGCGCAACCAGTCGGCCCAGCGTCGTATCGCCCGCATCGGCAAGCGCAACGGAGTGTTGCTTGGGAACGTCCCGCGGCAGACTCGCGCAGCCCGCAAACGCGAGACAGACCAGCGCAATGGCCACACGAAACAGACATTCACGCATGCCTGCATGATATCAGGCACACTTTGCAACCATGTTATCGCAGCGACCCATCCGAAGCTTCGTCTTGCGCGCCGGACGCATCACGGTAGGACAGGAGCGCGCCCTGAGCGAGCTATTGCCTGTCTACGGACTCAAGCTGGCAGACGCGCCGCTCGATCTGGACGTGATCTTCGGGCGCGTCGCGCCACGCTGCCTCGAAATCGGCTTCGGCAGCGGTGAACTGCTCGCGACGCTCGCCGCCGCCAATCCGCAGGTGGACTACCTGGGCGTCGAGGTTCACCGCTCGGGTGTCGGAAGACTCTTACTGCAGGTCGAGCAGGCGGATCTCAAGAACGTTCGCGTGCTGTGTCATGACGCGGTCGACGTGTTGCACACGGGGATACGCGACGAAGCCTTGGCGGAAGTCATGATTTTCTTCCCGGACCCCTGGCACAAGAAGCGCCACCATAAGCGGCGGCTCATCGACGCGCCCCTGATCGCGACTATCGCCGCCAAACTGCAGGCGGGCGGTGTGTTGCGGCTCGCGACGGATTGGCAGCCTTACGCGGAACGCATGCTGGAGGTCGGCAACGCGAACGCGGATCTGGTGTCCCTGAGTGCCGATGGCACGTACGTGCCGCGCCCCGAATTCAGGCCGCCGACGCGCTTCGAGCGGCGTGGCGCGAAGCTTGGCCACGGCGTCTGGGATCTCGCCTACGAAAAAAGAAGTCGCTAGTTTGCGAAGAAGCTGCCGCGAATGCCGTCGACGATGAATTGCACGGCGAGCGCCGCGAGCACCACGCCCGAGAGTCGATTGACGACGTTGGCGCCGGTCGGACCGAACACATTCATGAGCCGTGGCGTCGCGAGCATCGCGACCCAGCAGAGCCCGACGACCAGACTCATCACGCAGAGCGTGCCCACAAACATGAGGGGCCGATCGCGCGCCTCGCCCGCGGCGAGGAGAATGATCGCGAGCGAACCTGGTCCCGCGATGAACGGGAACGCCAGGGGAAACACGGAGACATCCTCCTGACTGACGCTCTCCTCGCTCGGGGCTCCCTCCTTGGCGGCGAGCGATGAGGTACCGGTGCTCGTGCCGGAGGAGCGGCCGAAAACCATCTCGAGGGCAATCAAGAACAACAGCGTTCCGCCCGCAATTCGGAACGAACTCAGGCTGATGCCCATGACTTCGAGGAATTTCGCGCCAAGCAGCGCGAACAAGACGCAGATCGCGAGCGCGATCAGCGCCGACTTGCAGGCCATTTTTCGCTGGAAGGCGGGGGTCGCATGTTGCGTGAGGCCCGCAAAGACCGGGATCAGTGAGATCGGATCCACGACCACGATGAACACGACGAAGAACTTCAGCAACTGCTCGATCAAGATAGGGTCTCTTCGGGTAATTGCGGGGCCGCCGCGCTCGCCTTCTCGCGTGCATCGAGCTCGCGAACGCGGTCACGCAGCATGAATAACAAGATGAGGCCCGGCAAGCAGGTCAAAAATGTGATCAGAAAGAAATGCGGCCAACCTACCGCGTCCACCACTTTACCGGCTTGCGATGACATGAGCACGCGCGCCCAAGATGCCATCGCCGACAGCGCCGCATACTGCGTCGCGCTGTAAGCAGTCGTGCAGAGACACATCAATAAGGCGACGAACACCGCCTGCCCCATGCCGCCCGCGAGCGTGTCGATGCAGGTCACCGCAGCGAGCAACCAGACTTTGCGTCCGGCGTAGAACAGCGCCATGAACAGCAGCAAGGTCAGCGCCTGAGCGATGCCGAAGACCATGAGACAGCGATAAAGACCCCAACGCAGATAGGCCGCGCCGCCGAGCGAGACGCCGACCAGCGTCGAGATCGTCATCACGGGCTTGCCGGCGGTCCCTAGTTCCACGAGCGAGAAACCCACGCCCTTGAGCATGAACGCGCTGTAGAGACTCAAGGCAAACGCGTCGCCAACCTTATAAATCGGAACGAGCAACAAAAGGCCCCAAGCACCCGGATGTTGCAACAGGTCCAGGACAGGCTCAACGACGGCATCCTTGAGCGTATGCGGCGCGTTCGCGGCCATCGGGGGCTCGGGTGACCACAGGGTCGCAAAGATCATGAGCGCCATGACCGCGGCGGCCAGGCCATAGGCAAGATGCCAGCCAACGAAGGCTGCGAGGATGACGACGACTGAGCTTGCGAACATGGCGGCGCCACGAAACCCGAACGAGGTGACGGCCGATGCGAGAGCGCGCTGCTGCGGCGGCAAGATGTCGACGCGGTAGGCATCGATCACGATGTCCTGGGAGGCGGAGAGGAACACGACCACGAGCGCAATCGCGCCGAGCGTGGCTGGGAACTTTGCCGGCTGGCTGAAGCTCATGACACCAATTGCGAGCGCGAGCGCCGCTTGGAAGATCACGATCCAACCGCGGCGCCGGCCGAGGAAGGGCGGCAAATACCGGTCGAGCAGCGGCGCCCACAGAAATTTAAAGGAATACGGCAGACCCACCAAGGCGAAGATCCCGATGGTTTTGATGTCCACGCCGGCGTCCGCAAGCCAGGCCTGCAAGGTCGAGAGCGTCAGATTGAAGGGCAGACCTGAGGATGCGCCTAGCAGCAGGATGGCCATCATGCGCTTTTCCCTGAGGGCGTCCCACAGACGGCGAAGCGGCGCGTTCGCCACTACAAATCGAACTCATAGTCGATGATCAGCGGCGCGTGATCCGAGAACTTCTCGGTCTTGTAGATGTGGGCGTATTTGGCCTTGCCGCGCAGCAGGCTGCTCGTGACGTGGTAATCGATGCGCCAACCGACGTTCTTCGCGTAGGCCTGGCCGCGATTCGACCACCAGGTGTACTGCTCGGGCGCCGGGTTGATCTCACGGAATGCATCGACGAATTCATGCGGCCCGAACAATTCGTCGAGCCAGCGACGCTCCTCGGGCAGGAAGCCGGAGTTCTTCTGATTGCTTTTCCAGTTCTTCAAATCGATGGGCTTATGCGCGATGTTCCAATCGCCGCACAAGATGCAGGGAATTCCGCGCCGCTGCAGATCGAGCAAATGCGGCAGAAACGCCTCGAGAAAACGGAACTTCGAGGCCTGCCGTTCGGGACCCGCCGACCCGGACGGCAGATACAGCGACACGACGCTCAAGTGCCCGAACTGCGCCTCCAGATACCGCCCTTCGCGATCGAATTCCGGTACGCCGAAGCCACGGCTGACATTGACCGGCGGCTTGCGCGCATAGAGGGCGGTGCCCGCATAACCCTTCTTCTCGGCGTCGAAATAGAAGCAATGGTAGCCCTTCGGCCAAAACATCGGATCGCCCAGTTGCTCGACCTGGGCCTTCGTCTCTTGCACGCAGACGACGTCCGCCTCTTGTGTGCCGAGCCATCGAAAGAAGCCTTTGCCGGCCGCGGAACGAATTCCGTTCGCGTTAAAGGTGACGATTCGCATTGCGCGCGATGATACCAGCCCGCCGGCGCTTGCGGCGGCGGCGTTCCCTTGCGAGACTTTATGGATCATGGCGACATCCTACAAAAGCGATTTCATCGATCTGTGTCTGCGACTCGGTGTGCTGAAGTTCGGCCACTTCAAGCTCAAGTCGGGGCGCGAAAGCCCCTATTTCTTCAACGCCGGCCTGTTCAATACGGGCGAAGCGATCGCCGCGGTGGGCCGCGCCTACGCAGAGGCGGTCGCCAATTGCAAGGTGGCGTTCGACATGCTGTTCGGGCCGGCTTACAAGGGGATTCCTTTGGCGACCGTCACGGCCGCTGCACTCGCGGAGCACCATGCCCGGAGCCTGCCGTTTGCGTTCAATCGCAAGGAGGCCAAGGATCACGGCGAGGGTGGCAGCATCGTCGGCGCCCCGCTCAGGGGCCGCGTACTCATCATCGACGATGTGATCACGGCCGGCACCGCGATTCGCGAATCGATCGAGATCATTCGCGCCGCCGGCGCGACGCCCGCTGGCGTCGTACTCGCCCTGGACCGGCAGGAACGCGGCGCCGAGGGCGCACTGTCCGCGGTCCAAGAAGTGCGTGCAAACTTTGCCCTGCCGGTCGTCGCGATTGTGACTCTGGCGGATTTAATCGGCCATATGGAGGCGTCTGGGGCCGGCTTAGAACTTTCCGGCATGGTCGCCTATCGATCCCGTTATGGCGTCACAGACTGAGGCCCAACCCCTGGAATTGCGCCTCGCAGGGCCGCACAATGACCCCATTCTTCGGAGAGTTACGCCATGAAACATGCCGCCTGGATCATCACTGCCCTTGCACTCATGGCGAGCGCCGGCTGGGTCCACGCGCAGGGAGCCACGAGCGGCCGCAAGCTCTACAAGTGGGTGGACGCACAAGGCCTCGTGCATTACGGCGACAGCATTCCGCCGGAGTATGCCTCGCAGGAACAAGACATCATCAATGCGCAGGGCGTCGAGATTTCGCATATCGATGCGCAGAAGAGCGCGGAGCAATTGGCCGCCGAGGATCGTAAGAAGGCGGAAGCCGAGGAGCAGCTGCACCGCGATCAGAACTTGTTGAATACCTATGTCTCGCTGCAGGAGATCGAGCGACTGCGCGACCAGCGGCTGGCGTTGCTCGCCGATCAAATGCGCCTCACGAATCAATTCATCGACATGGCCAACGGCCGCCTGAAAAAGGTGGAATCCGTGCTGGGCAGGTACAAGCCTTACAGCGACGATCCGCATGCCCCGCCGATGCCGGACCAGGTGGCTGACGACCTCGTGCACGTCGGCATGGAGCTGCATACTCAGCAGCAGAATCTGCACCAAAAGCAGGCCGAAGAGGCGACCATGCGGGCGCAATTCGAGGCCGACCTCGCGAGATTCAAGGAATTGAAGGGCATCCATTGACGCCCAAGAGACGCATTTTGTTGGGCGTGACCGGCGGCATCGCCGCCTACAAGAGCCCGGACCTCGTGCGCCGGCTGATCGAGCGTGGCGCCGACGTTCAGGTGGTCTTGACGGAGGGGGCGCAGCGCTTCGTCACGGCGACGACTTTCCAGGCGGTCTCCGGCCGACCGACGCGCAACGATCTCTGGGACGATACCGCCGAGGCCGCTATGGGCCACATCGAACTGGCCCGCTGGGCCGAACTCGTCTTGGTCGCACCCGCGAGTGCCGACTTCATCGCGCGACTCGCGGGGGGCCGCGCCGACGATCTGCTCGCGACGCTCTGTGTCGCGACCGAGGCGCCGATCGTGCTCGCGCCCGCGATGAACCGCGTCATGTGGTCGAACAAGGCGACGCAGGCGAACATTGAACTCCTGGTCTCGCGCGGCGTGCGTATCTTGGGACCCGCCAGCGGCGATCAGGCCTGCGGCGAAATCGGTCTGGGCCGGATGTTGGAACCGAAAGAACTAGCCGAACGCTTGCTCGAGCCGCCGCTGAACGCGGGCCTGCTCGCCGGCCTCAATGTCTTGATCACGGCCGGTCCCACGCGCGAGCGCCTGGACCCCGTGCGCTACTTGACCAACCGCAGCTCAGGGAAGATGGGATTCGCGGTCGCGGCGGCTGCGCGCGAAGCCGGCGCGCATGTCACCCTGGTCTCGGGCCCCGTCCATTTGCCGACGCCGACGGGCGTGACGCGTTTGGATGTCGAGAGCGCGCGCGACATGTACGCGGCCGTGCATCGCCATGTGGCTGAGGCGGATGTCTTCATCGCGGCGGCCGCCGTCGCCGATTTTCAACCGGCGACGGTCGCCAAGCAAAAAATCAAAAAACAGGGAGTCTCGGTCAAGCTCGACCTGGAGCCCGCGCCGGACATCGTGAAGTCCGTGGCCGAGATGGCCAAGCGTCCCTTCGTGGTCGGCTTCGCGGCGGAGACCAACGATGTCGAGGGCAACGCGCGCAGCAAGCTCAAGCGCAAGAAGCTCGACATGATCGCGGCCAACCTGGTCGGCGACGGCATCGCCTTCGACTGCGAGGACAATGCCTTGACCGTGATCTGGCCAGGCGGGAAAACCGAGATCGCGCGCGCGCCGAAGCTCGAGGTCGCTCGCGAGCTAATCGCCTTGCTCGCCAAGCGCCTGCCGCCGCCGACGGCGTCCGGGCCGAGGCGAGCGGCACGACAACGGCGGGCGGGGAACCCGGCGCCGGCGCGCAGTCGCGTGCGCAGTCGGCGCGTGCGCCGTTGAGGCCCCGCATCAAGCTGCGGATCCTCGATCCGCGCATCGGCACCGAGTTTCCGTTGCCCACGCCCGCGACGCCGGGATCGGCCGGAGTGGATCTGCGCGCCTGCCTGGCGGCGCCGCTCGTGCTCGCGCCCGGACGCACGGAATTGCTGCCGACGGGAATTTCGATCTTCCTCGATGATCCGGGTCTCGCCGCCGTGCTGTTGCCGCGTTCCGGTCTCGGCCATAAACATGGCATCGTGCTCGGCAATCTCGTCGGGCTGATCGACTCGGACTACCAGGGTCCCTTGATGGTCTCGTGCTGGAACCGCAGCGATACACCCTTCACGATCCAACCCGGCGATCGCATTGCGCAGCTCGTGATCCTGCCCGTCGTGCAAGTGGATTTCGAGGTCGTCGCGGAGTTCCCCGCGAGCACCCGCGGCGCCGGCGGCTTCGGCAGCTCCGGGCGCAGCTGACGCATATCTTCGCGCTGCAAGCAGTAATGCCTCTGGCGACCCGCCCGGCATCTGGTCATGCTGGTCGTCATGGCGATTCGGGACTGGCCCAAGGATGAGCGACCTCGCGAGAAGCTCCTTGCACTTGGAGCGGCGGCACTGTCGGACGCCGAGCTGCTGGCGATCCTGTTGCGCAATGGCAGCGCCGGTCGTTCGGCGGTCGACGTGGCGCGCGACGTGCTTAAGAATTTTCAGTCGCTGCGACGCCTGATCGCCGCAGACCGGAGTCGCTTCTGCGCGCAACGCGGACTGGGCTTGGCCCGCTTTGCCGAACTCCAAGCCGCGGTAGAAATCTCGCGGCGGCAGTTGACCGAGGCGCTGCGCAGCGGGCCCTCGATTGCGAGTCCGCGGGCCACTCGGGACTTTTTGATGGCGCGCTTGCGCGACCTCGAGCACGAGGTCTTTTGCTGCCTATACCTGGACAATCGCCACCGCTTGATCCGCTTCGAGGAGCTGTTCCGCGGCACGATCGATGGGGCCTCGGTACATCCACGCGAGATCGTCAAGCAATCCTTGCAGTGGAACTGCGCGGCCGTGATCGTCGCGCACAACCACCCGTCCGGTATCGCTGAACCAAGTCAGGCCGATGAGCTGATCACTCAGCGAGTCAAACAAGCACTTGGCGTTGTCGACATCCGTCTGCTCGATCACATCATCATCGGTGATGGGAACTGTGTGTCGCTCGCGGAGCGCGGGCTTATCTGATGCGTGTTGGCAACTGGTTGTGCGTGACATCGGCCAGTGCGTCGGTATAGCATTGAAAGATCCACGGGTCATCCATTGCAAGTGATTCGGAGCAATCAGCATGGAAGCGAACTTCCCCCGGCCAGCGATTATTCGGCAACTCTCCGCCATGGCTGCGGCCACGATCGTCATCGCGTTCTCCTGTGCACCGCCGGCGCATGCTCAGTGGCTTAAGTTCAAGACACCCGGCATCCCTCGTACGGCGGATGGCAAACCCAATTTATCCGCACCAACGCCGCGCACACCGGACGGCAAACCGGACCTCTCTGGGCTGTGGCGAGCTGATCCCGCCGGGACTGCCGAGACTGGTAAAGCAGAGGACGCCGTCAAGGCGCTACCGTGGGCGGAGGCGCTGACCAAGACGCGCAAGGAAACCATTGGCAAGGATTCACCGAGTGTCCTGTGTCTGCCGCCCGGACCGGTCGTCGATATGGGTGTCGGAAGAATCGTTCAGGCGCGAAACATTCTGGTCATGCTTTGGGGTGGCACGCTCTACCGGGAGATCTTCTTGGATGGTCGCGAGCTTCCCAAGGATCCGAACCCAGACTGGATGGGCTATTCCGTGGGTCACTGGGAAGGTGACACGCTGGTGATCGAGAGTATCGGATTCAATGACCGGACCTGGCTCGACGACGACGGCCATCCGCATACCGAGGCGCTGCGTGTCACGGAACGAATCCACCGCTCCGACTACGGACATATGGAAATCGTTCGAACCCTGGTCGACCCGGGAGCGCTTGCCGAGCCTTGGACGGTGCCCGTCAAGCTGCAGCTGTACGCAGACACCGAGCCGCTCGAATATGTCTGCAATGAAAACGAACGGGATCGTGACCATTTGGTCGGCAGGACGACGGATGAAAAGGGAGTCGATGTCGCTCCGGCAATTCTGCAAAAGTACGTGGGTAACTATGAACTCACCTTCCCGGCGACCGGACAGGTTTTCACTCTGATCGTCGGCCTGAAAGACGCCCGCTTGGTGCTGGGCGGAATGGGGCCGTCCGAGCCCTTATTGCCGGTGTCCCAAACGGAATTTACGGGCACTTCCGGCACCACGTTCAACTTCGTCACGAACGATGCCGGTACGGTCACTCACATGAACATCCATGCCGTCGAGGGCGATTTCAAAGCCGTCCGCAAATAAAGCGGGAGGTAAAAGCCCTGCTTCTCGCGGTTCAATTTGCGGCGGGCGCGTCCGGCGAGGTCTGCTCCGACAGCACTTTCTTGCCATCAGCCGTGGTGATCGAACTCGCGTTGGCAAGGTGGGAGCCGTCCTTCGCCAAAAATCCGTCCACCGTGACTTTGTCGCCCACTGCTACGGATTTCCGGGTCCAGCCGGCTCGCAGCAGCGCGTTCGGGCTGGCCAATTCGAGCTCCCAATTGGTGACGGTGCCCGACGCGTCCGTCACGTCCATGTACAGGCGCGTATGTGGGTTCTGCCACTCGAGTTTGGTCACCGAGCCTTTCAGGGTCACCGGCTTGTTGCGATCAAATTCCGCGGCGAAGGAATGATGTGCGAACGCCGAGACAGAGAACAAACTGCCCGCGGTGGCGAGCGTCAAAAGAGAAATTCGGATGCTTCTCATGATGAATCCCCTGTTGCGCGCAGCGCATCTGTGTTTGGGTCATTGTATCATCGTCCCCGTGAATAAGATCAGCGGAGCCTTGCGTTCGGGGCCTGGTCCAGGCGTTCGGCTCTGGCTGCTGGGCGCTGTTGGAACTTCAGTTGCGCTCAGTGCCTGCACTCAGCGGGAGGCTTCCCCGCAGGTAATTGCGAGCGCCCCGCCGTTTGTGACGAGCGCGAGCATCATCGACCTGATGTCTGGCGAGGTCGATCCGGCTGCCGACGGGTTATGGCTGTCCGTCGCGACCATCAGCACCCGAGAGGGGGTCGTGCAACGGAAACCGCACACGGAGGCCGAGTGGCAGGAAGAGCGCGGGCACGCAATCTCACTCATCGAAGCGAGCAACCTGTTAATGATGCCGGGAAGAGTCGTCGCTTATCCGGGCCAGGCACTCGAAAGTCCGCCGGGAGAAGGCGACTACACGCCCGAACAGAGTCTTGCCGCCATTCGCAAAGACCCTGCGGTTTTCACGGCGTTCGCAAGCGTTTTGCAGCAATCATCCCTATCAGCATTGCGCGCGATCGAAGCCCGCGACGCCGACAAATTACTCGAGGCCGGCGGGGATATCGACGCCGCTTGCGAGCAGTGTCATCGGCGATTCTGGTATCCGACCGCCGCCGGAGCACCTCCCTCGCCGCAGTAAATGCGCTTTCGGCGCCACGCAACCGCCGACAGAAATTCGCTAACCGAGCGTTTCAGCCCGCTTACATCGTAAAGCCGATCCAACGCCCGCATGCGACCACCGCGACCCATACCAGGATCGATATGCATCCGGCCAAGCGCGCCTTGAACGGCAGTCTTCGGTCGGACTCCCAGTGCGACCGATCCTTCGCGCTACCGAGGTGAAAGATCGCCATATTGAGACCCGCAAGACCGATCAGACAGATCTTTGCGTCGAAATAGCGGTTCGCCAAGTAATGCGATGCATTGGAAATAAATAGTAAACCGCCCGACACGACAGCCAGTGCAAAGGCCGCCCAGGTGAGCGGCAATATGCCCCGCGTAACGCGGGTCACGGACCGATTCACAGAAGCCCAGCCAAGCAATCTCAGATCGAGTGCCAGAACGGTTCCGATGACCAGGCTTATCGCGAGAACATGCACCGATTCGATGAAAGGGAACAGTAAATCGTTCTCACGGATGCTATCGGCCCAGGCACTTTGCTCCAAGAAGGCAATCAAATCTTGCAGCGTTTGCATCATCCGGTCGACGTATACGCGATCCAACGGCCGGCGAATATGATGCCGCACCACACCAGCATCGAAGCGGCCGCCGCAACTCCGGCCGCCACCCGCCGAGCCGTGTTCAATTCCCAGAAGTTCGGCGACGCCGATAGCGACCGCTGCAAGCCGAGCGTCATCGCGATGGCGACGCCGAGCAGAACCATTTTGATATAGAACGTCGAATTGAGCAGCGATCGCCGCGGCTCGCCGATGATCAACACGCTTCCCGAGATCAACAGAACCAGCAGCACGGGCCAAGTCGTCGGAAGGTAGCGCCGTGCAACTTCGGGCAGCGGCAGGTCACGACCTAGGAGTCGCAGGAGCCGAAGGTCCACGAGAACGGCTGAGGAAAAGAGGACTCCGACGCACAGAATATGCACCGTCTGTACCGTTGGAATGATCCAACCGACGGTCTGGATTACCTCGCTCGGCGAGGTCGACTCCAGCCATGAGCAAAATCCGATCAGAGTTGCGGCCACTGAATCTTGCCCGCGAGCGTCTCATGCAATTCGCTTGGGAAAAGGGATTTCTTCAGCATCTTGCTATGGACGGCATCCGCGTAATTGCAACGTTTTCCGCAGTGTGCCGCTTACCGCCTCTTTTGGTCAACAGACTCGCGGAGCGTGGCATCCTGTGATTTCTGGATTAAGCTTCCAGCCATGAACACGCCCGCCCGCCCGACCCTGACGATCAACCAGTCCATGGAACTGGCCTGGGCGCATTACAAGGCGGGTGCTCGCGAGGACGCGCGCATGATCAGCCTGCGCGTGCTACAGGTGGCGCGCAAGAACCCGGATGCGCTGCATCTGCTCGGCGTGCTCGCCTATGAGACGAACAACCAGGCGATGGCGATAAATTTCCTTACCGAGGCCGTGCGTGGTGCGAAGAAGTTTGCGCCAATGCATGGCAACCTCGCGCTCGCGAAATTGGCCGCCGGCGACCTCGCGGGTGCAGCCCGCAGCGCGCGGCAGGCGGTTACTCTTAGTCCCTCGTATGCCGACGCGCATCGTGTCCTTGGGATCGTGCACCGCCAGAAGGGTCAATTCCGGGAGGCGCTGCAAGAATTGGAGCGTGCCCGGGCTCTAGGATCCGCGAGCGCCGATCTCGAGCGACTGATCGCCGCGGTCTCGGCCGAACTTACGCGGCAACCGTCAGAGCTGACGACGTCGGCCAAGGCAGGCTAGGCCGGCAAGCCCCGAAAGCCCGAGCAACAGCCCACTGGGCAGCGGCACTGCGACCGGATCGATGACTAGTTCGACCGAGCTGAATTTTTCCTGGATGAACGCCTGCGAGTCACCGTTACCGGGAGTCGTCGTTGCCGTAAGCCAATTCGCTAGCTGGACGTCAATCGTACCGGCAGACGCGAGCCAGGGGTTATAGCCCGGTGTGACGGTCGGCGTCGAATTGTTGATTTGCGCGCTACCGGACCAGTTTTGGACGATTCCGTTGGCGATATTCAGGGGCGAGGCGACCACCAGATTCGCCACCGTCTGCGTCAAGGGTCGCGCCGCATCGGTCGCGGTCAAGGTGCCGGAAACACCCACCGAAGTGCCCGGTCCCTGCATCAAGTAATCACCGACGGCAGCGACCGAGAGATTGCCGAACTGATAACCGGGATTCGCAACGAGTTGGATGCCTGTGGCAACGGACGTGGTCGTGTCCGTGCCGGTGCCGTTCAGCGATTGCGCCGCGAATTGGTTTGGCGTGAACACGAGGTAGTCGCCGATCAGCTGAGGCGTGCCGAACAGCCCGAGGGTCGCGCTATTGTAGATGACGTCGAAGTCGGTGCCGACGAGCGTGACGGTATCGGCCCGGGCAGCGTCCAGCGCTACCGAACCGGCCAAGACCAAAGCCGCTGCGGCGATCGTTTTCATCCAGCGACCGGGATAGGCAAGCGACGACGCCCGGATGTGCGCACGAGGGCGACCAGTCCCGAGCCGAGGAGCCAGAATGCCCCAGGTAAGGGTACGGGCGTGACAGTAAGGCCGACCCCGCCGAACGCCGCTTTCTTTTGGATGAGCGCTTCGGAATTTGCGGACACCGTAGACGCAGACAGCAGATTCTCGATGCTCAAATCAACTGTACCGGCGCTCGCGAGCCAGGCGCCGCCACCACCAAAAGTCGGCGTGGCGTTCGTAATTCCCGCGGTCGCGCTCCAATTCACCGCGGAACCACTGTTGACGTTGAGTAATCCGTTCGGGGTGATCGTGCTGGTCGTGTAACTCGCGATGGGATTCGCGTTCGCATCCCCGTCAAACGCGATCAGCTCGCCGGAGAGGGACACAGTACTGCCCGCACCCGAAAGCAGATAGTCGCCGAACTCGGTAAGTTGCAGGGATCCGAAATGGAAGCCCGGATTGGCGACGAGCTGAATATTGCTCGCGGTCGTGGCGCCGGTGGGCGTGACGACGCCCTCGCCGTTGGTCGAAGTCGCGATGAAATTATTGGGCGTGAACGAGAGCGTATCGCCGACCAGCGACAGCGTGCCGAAGAGGCCCAAGCTACTGGGATCGTAGATGACGTCGAAATCCGTGCCAATAATTTCTGCTGCACCGGCCGGCGCGACGGCGCCCACGGCAAGCAGCGCTGCACCCAAGGAGGCAAGAACTGCTAAGCGCGCGCGATCCGTCATGGTAGGCACTCTTCCCCCTGAAGCATCCGCGCAGACTAGCCAAACGGATCAGGCTTTAGATGACTGCCGCGTGAACATTTGATAACACGTGCGACTGGTGCCCCAAGGCGATGCAGGCGTGACGTTGTACACTAGGCGCCTTGATGAGCCCGCCACCCCGCCAAGCAAGCAAGCGCTCGACCGACTCGCCCACCGCATTGCAGCCCGCGCCGCCCGATCGCCGCACCGCGATCCTGACGCTCGTCATCGTCGCGGCCCTCATGGGCGGGTTTGCGCTGCTCTCGCAATACAGCTACGCGACCCCCGAGGCGAAGGGTCTGGGCGCCGGCC